>ENA-OOWK01000647-OOWK01000647.1-human-gut-metagenome-genome-assembly--contig:-NODE-647-length-22502-cov-4.916336_pt1 | contig 22502 bp, 40 predicted proteins | sample MGYA00241405_ERZ501317 | MGnify/ENA primary metagenome ERZ501317 (study PRJEB25962, sample SAMEA1972440) | human gut metagenome | biome: human gut; feature: human-associated habitat; material: faeces... | reverse complement strand
AAGATTCATATTCAGGCTAAAGCAATTTTCTACTTCTATCAAAAGCATCACCATTAAAGAAGGCATCTTCTACGGTGCCACTCCATTTAGATTCATACTCTCTATCAAATGATGCTTCATTAAATGTACCATCTTGTTTTAACTCCTATACAAAGTTGCGGGATTGCAATCCCACTAGCACAGGAATTCTCCATGTTCCGCCCATTACAATACTCTTTTCGGGTTCTAGTATCATGCGCACTAGCAAAGTAATCAACTTATTATATGGGAATGTGTTTTTCCACCCCGCAGTAGTAACATAAATCTAGGATTTATTGAGTGTTTCTTCTTCATGAACAGATCCATCTAAACATCTTCTATCAACGTTCATTAGAGGGATTAAAACTTCATTTAAAATATCCCCATCTACACCAACGCACTCCTCAATTAATCCTCCATGTCTACGCTTACCACGAGAAGATTCTCTAGCAGCAACGTTGTCAAAATAAGATCCATTTTTGAAGATATACTTACAATAATCTTTTCCTTCCTAAGTCTTACCTCTTCGCCAATCAATCTCTCTCTAAAGCGCGGGAATCGCATTACAAATTTCCTAGACTTTTTCTTTTGCTATACCTGCTGCCTGTTCTTTTCCACCAGAAGTAATGAATAGCTTACATCCAGGATATAATATACATCTACACATAAGCACCGTTACTGATAAGAATGACTTAGAATAGGCACGAGGAAATACCATGTATACATACTTATATCTCATAGCCGCCCGCAAGAAAACTCTCTAATAAAAATAAAAATTAATTTCTTTTTTTCTTGTCTCGTCTCCGCCGGTCTACAAAAAGTCAATAAACATATCTGGATATTCTCTCCAAAAAGCTATATACTATCTTGCTGCTGGAATTATCGCACGAACTCTTTCTTCGGAAAGGCCAATTTTCTTATTATTATTTGAAAGGTTTAATAAATCTTTTAATGCCATATATTAAACCTCCTTTAATATATTATTTAACATTTCCTCATCTTTGTCTCTTTCCGACTCTTTCATATCTTCATACTCTTGATAATCTTCTTCTGTTAATTCTGGATGCTCGTAATTAAATAAATCTTCATCCTCATCGCTATCTTCAACATCAATATTTGCCTCGCGTTCTCTGTCTTTAACTATTTCTCTTAACGAAGCTTCGATCATATTACCAAGATTCATTTCCTCTGTAACTAGAGTATGAGTATATTGCTGTAAATCCTAAAGAGTTCTATCTACTTTATCTTGGGGCCCTTCCGTATAATATCTAGGAATAAAACCCTCTCTTTCGCAAAGGGCTACCAATTCACCTATTGAATCTACAAATTCACCGGATTCGCCTTTGTTCTAAGCAGCCGTAAATTTGCCGCTTTTCATTAAACTATCATAGGCTTTTTGCATCTTCTAAAAGCCATCAATATCTCCAGCATCAATTAACTAATTTGCTTTTAAACTAGCTTTACATACCATAATAAGAGTATCTTTATGACCCGCTCCTTGAATATCATAAGAACTCATCATATCATTGTAAAGCTGCTCCATTCTTACTCTTTCTTCCCAAGAATATCCGCGGCCCCATTTAAGACGTAATACTAATTTATCTTCTTCGGTTAGCTAATCACCAAAATCATCATCTTCCTCTGGATCTTCATATTCTGGAGTTCCTACAGGGGCCTAAACATCCTCTAATTCTTTTGGTTTTGGAGGAGTTCTATCAATAGACAACTGCTCTTGAATTTCATCTTCTGTAAATCCTTGAGCCTTCATATTAAGAACTTTTTTATCAATGGAATCTTTCTCTAGCGTTTCTGTATCTGCCCAAGTGTATTTATTCCATTGCTTTAATTTCATTTTAGATAAATAGCGTCCAATAATAGTTAATCCAGTAACTTTCTTTGGATCTTTTCCATATTTCTCCAATAAACCATTCCATTCTTCTTTAATATATGGAACGTCAATCTCCTATAAAATCCATTTATAAGTTTCTGGATCCCAGTTATCTACATGCATAGTAAGACACTTTTTACAAATATCCATCTTTCCATCTGGAGGATACTTCTCTAAATTTTTTGACGTATAAAACTATTTATCATCCATAGTTTTACCACATTTTTTACAATAATGGCTCATTTATAATCAACCTCTTTTCTTATTGCGACAGCGCTTACAGATACTATACAAATTATCCTTACTTGTCTTATTCTTTGAAAAGAATTGATTATGGGCTGGCTTTAATTGCCCACACTTAGAACATTTTTTCATTGGGTATCCTTTTTGTTTATACTACCAACGTAAAAAATCTTCTAAAGCCTCTTCCGCAATGAGTTTAGGAATCTTATTTCTCCATAGGCTAGAAATATATTCAACACTATATGTTTTACCAAACTCATTTTTTAATATTTCCTATATTTCGTTATTCTACTTTTTATCAATTTTGAGTTCAACAATTCGTAAATAGATTGGAAAGTCTTTGAGAGCTTTATCACATATTTCTTCAAATGATTGAATTAAATACCATGTATCTCCCTCAAACTAATCATAACTATCTTCTTTTAATTTTGAATAATTGCATAAAATAGTAGAAACAACATTGGCGTCCATTAGCGAAATACCCTTTACTACTACCTCCTGTCCATTAAGATAACTCTAATCATCAAGAGGAATATGAGTTCTTACGGATCTCGTTAATTTACATGGTATAATAGGTTTCTAATATGCTTGCTTAATGATATACTAATCTTTTCGCATCTCTATTAATGCTTTTTTCATCATATATGCCTATTTTGTCCCAGCAGCGCGTTTTAAAGCGCCCTCCCAGACATTAATGGTTTCTCTCAACTATTTTAAACATGGTATAGTATCTAAATCTTTCTGTGTAATAGAAATCTTTGGCTAAAATATAACATTTTTATTTTCTGACATTAAACCATAAATGCCATCCTCGCCATTTTCCATCTATGACGCAAGCCCTTCGAAAGAACATTCTCTTTTATTAACAGTAGCCATTCTATTATCTGTTAATATATTCTTTTCTTTCTTCTCTTGCTTTTCCATACATAGAACTAAATAATCTGCTAATATTTCTAAATAACTCGAACTAAGGTTCGGATTTTCTGCGATTATTTTTTCGACAAGCGCCTTCCGTTCTTCTGGAGACTCAATAGTATAATCTAATTTTATCATACTGTCATCTCCTTTTATACTCATATAATAACAAAAAAAAACTAGATTGTCAAATCTTATTTGATTAATTTATTTAAAAATGTTATAATATAATTATAAAAAATAAGATAGGAGATTTGTTTGCCAATGTTCTTTGACGAACCATATTTAGATTTACCGAAAAAAGCATAGTATTATTTTAATATCTTAATAATCAGTATTGCTATATCTCCATAGTATGCTTAGGAAATAGCAATAAGTTTATGGGATATTTAGGGAGTTAATGATCCTAGACCTATTGCTATTCATATATATACTTCTTACCATATTAATAAAGATTTTGACTATGAAGTATAGTGTATTCCTCACTAGGTATTAGAAGTTAATGAAAATGAAATATCTTTCTATGAAATGATTGATTACGATACTAGTGACCCTTGGAGGCTTAATCCAGATGCAATAGATTAATATAAAAGAATATTTTCAACAATAGGTAAACAAATTGCGGGAGATTAGTGGTAATGTTCCATCACTCATGATTATCGACGCAACAGCCTAGGATCCCGCAAATCAAATTTATATTCGTAATAAAATAAAAGACTTTAATGCTCTTGGTTGGGAAGCAGAAGTGTTTAGAGCGAATAGTTCAGTAGAGTTAAGATTACTCTTAGGCCATGCGAAAGACTGGGATGCGGTAATAGTTCAAATGCCAGTAGCAAATGGAATTGATTTCAATTATAGTCAAATACCTATCTCTAAAGATGCGGATGGTTTAAATCCTATGAGCAATATTACTCCAGCAACAGTAAGAGGAATTATAGACTATTTGGATGAATGTGGTTTTAACTACGAAGGTAAATCTGCTGTTATTTTGGGAAGAAGCGATATTGTAGGAAAGCCAATGGCTAAAGCTCTACTGGATAGAAATATGACCGTATCAGTATGTCATAGCAAAACAGATATAAATACAAAACTCTATTTAACAAGGCAAGCAGATTTAATTGTCTCTACGGTAGGAAAATTTAGCTTAACAAGAGAAGCCTGTCCTAACGCTATTGTTATAGATGTTGGTATTCGCAGAAATGAAGCAGGAATTATTCTTGGAGACTTTGTAGAAATTGATGAAATTGCAAAAAGAAATAATGTATGGTCAACTCCTGTCCCCGGAGGAGTAGGTCTATTAACAAGATTGGGGTTGATGAAAAATTGTTTATAGTTAGCGAAACAGGCGCAAAGATAATGAAATTTTCGGGAGATTTTGACAAATATGCTGAAGAAGTTCTTCATATTAACAATCCCTTTCGAAAATTTTATCATACACAAAGTCCTTCAGTATTTAAAACTAACACCGATGGTATCATAACAATAGATATGGAAGAATCTCGAAAAATATATGAAGAAACAAAAGTAAATAGAGAAGAATGGATTAAATTAAGAGATAGATATGTCGCAGAAAGAATACTGCGGGAACTTGGATATGAAGTTCTATTAACCTCGTCTTATTTTGAATACTATCCTGATGCTATTCCTTGTGAAGGAGCGTCAGGGCAATGCACAATAGACTGTAGAATGAATGGGTGTAAATATGAGTAAAATGTGTCCTTGCATTGATTATTGTTATAATAGATTCGGTCGGTAGTACACACCAGACTGCGACAATACTTGCGATTATGCAATTAAAGTTAAAGAAAATAAAATGCTTAAAGAATATTTAAAGAGATTAGCGGCGGAAACAAATAGTTTACACACTTTATTTGAAGATTGGGATAATTAAATTATCCACTTCTGCCCAACCGCACGGAAGAAAGGAAACTGCAATGAAACGAGAAGAGCTCAAACAACACGCGCAATCGCATTACGCAGACATTAAAGTGAGACTCAGGGAAGATACAGATCGCGCAATTATAAACTCTGAAATTTTTGGCCCCAATCTTCCTTTTCCGCAAAAACCGCGAGAAACCCACCATAATACCTTTTATCTTAAAGACCAAGATAGTGTATCCTGCCTATTCGGTTTAACCGATCGGAGCAAGACTGCGATCTTAAATTATGCAAGCTATAAACATCCAGGTGGTTATTTCCTTGGAGGTAGCTCTGCACAAGAAGAGGCATTGTGTCACGAAAGCAACCTTTATCCTATTCTTCTTGCTTTTGATGATACTTATTACGCATGGAATAGACAGAGACTGAATCGAGCCCTATATCTTGATAGAGCTATCTATACTCCTGATGTAGTCTTTGAAAAAGACGATAGTAGAAAATTAGCTGATGTAATTACTTGTGCTTCTCCTAATTATAGAACAGCACATACTTATCAGCAAGTTCCTCTTTCTCTAAACAATAGGATAATGGAAGAGAGAATTAATTTTATGTATCGAATTGCCGAGGTTAAGGGAGTGGAAAATTTAATCGCGGGAGCCTGGGGCTGTGGTGTTTTTATGCAAGATCCATCAACGGTCGCCACCTTGCTCGTAAACGCAGCCCGCAATTATAATATTCCAAATATCTATTTTGCGATTCCAAACCGCAATTCCCGCAATTTTAGAATTTTCTTGGAGGTTTTGGAAAAATGTTCAAGCAATTAATTATTGCGAGGCGAGACTTAAATATGTCTCCAGGGAAACTTGCCGCACAAGTTTCCCATGCTTCTATTGCTTTTCTTTTGGAAAAGTTATATTGGGGAAGTAAAGAAGTTGTTAAAGAAAGAGACGGTCTTATGTATCATATAGGAATAAGCCTCGATAGAGACTTATTCCATAATTGGATAGCGGAAGCGGAGACCAAAGTAGTTTGTAGAGCGAAGAATAAGAATGATTTGTTAAAGGCTGTTAAGATAGCAGAAGAATTAGGATGGGAAGAGAATAAGGATTATTGGCTTATCTATGATGCTTGTAGAACAGAGTTAGAACGCGAAGGCCCGGAAGGGACTTTGACGTGTATTGGATTTAGGCCAATGGAGGCGGAAGAAATTGACAAAATTGGGAAGAAGTATCAGCTTTATAATTAATATAGTTTTGATTTTACTATTGTTGACTGCTTGCGTGGAGGAGAACAATCGCTATCCAAGGCTAGAGTATATTCCTACAATGTGGAGATCTGATGCGATTAATATTAAACTAGAGGATGGATATATCTTAAAAGGATATGAAACGATAGAAACTGAGGATGGATATAATTTGATTTTTAGTTTTGAGGCAACCGACGATGGATAAAGTATTAGTATGGTTTGACGGCAAGCATTATTATAATATATGCGCAGTCTGTGGAGAATTATATCCAATTTACAAAGTAGAAGATCATATTATATATAATTTAAAAAAGAAGTGTAAATGCGGAGAGAAGAAGTGAGTTCTTCTCTCTTTTCGTTATTGAGATTGAAAAGTCGATTTAGATTTTGAAATGGCGTGGCAGAACGATTTTACAAAAAAATTTCCAGTTTTTCCCAAAATACACGCCCCTCTTTCACATGGTAAAGTATTGAAGTGTAGTTGGCCTCTTTCACTCGTTAAAGTACGAAAGCAAGAAAGCACGCCCCTAAAGGAATACGCGCGCGTAAAGGGTTTGTGCAAACTGCACAACAAGATGTTATTTATTTTGTGCAAAAGAGAGAGAAAGAAATTTCAAAAAAACTATTGACAAGTGAGCGTTTTGGTGGTAAACTGGACTTGTCCAGTAGGACAGAGACAAAAGCACGGCACTTTGAAAATTAAAAAATTTCAAAAAAGGTATTGACAAACTGCTAAAGGTTTGATACAATACAGACAGAACAAAAGAGAACCACACCACAAAAAGAAAGGGAGTCAAAAGAGTATGAAAAAGATTGATTTTACCAATGAAGATCGAGCCATTATTATGGAGTATATGGCCGCTAAGATGGCTAAGTCTGCGGCGGAGGCGGCGGAGAAAGCAGCTAAGGCTAAGGCTAAAGAGCTATTCTCCAGATTAGGTAAGGCTTTTAAGGCTACGGACAAAACAAGTTATCTATATGGCACGGTACAAATGCAGGGTAAGGCGAAAGCGGTGGTATATAAAGAAACTACCGCAAAAGGAACGGTTGACTGGAAAGCCTATGCTATGGCATTAGGTGGAACGGAAGCCGAAGCAGAGCAATTCCGCAGACCTTCCGATATTCGTACCTCTTTTGATTGGGCGACAAAGACCCAAGAAGAAGAAATTAGAGGATAACAGTTTATAAACCCTGCCTTGCAAAACACAAGGCAAGGCAGGGTTATAATAATTAAAAGAAAGAGGTATACTATATGTATCAATTACAGGTTTTAGCCAATGAGAAAATGCGCTATTATGAACCATCCACCCTTTCAATGGCAAGATGGAAAGCCAGTCACGAGATAGTCAATCCCAATCATTGGATTGTAGATTTATCCAGTGGAGAAATCGTAGATTAAAAAGAAGCTGACCTAACGGCTATACGGGGAGAAAGGATAAAAGATATGTATATTAAGTATTTCACCAGTGACCTGTTTAATAAGAAAGAGTTTGTTAAGCTCTTGCGTTATACTATGAATGTGGAAAGCGCCGTTGTGGATGATGGTATCATTCTTGATGTAGATGCTTTTAATGCAGTATCTAAAGCAGTTATGCCGCATTTGGCTTTCATTAATAGTAAGTTCATCAATAGTAAACTGCACACGCGGCCAGCCAGCAAGGAAGAATTTAAGGCGGCTATGAAGAAAGATACAATCAATAGCGAATGGGTAAAAGAACAGGAGGCAAAAGTATGCGGTTAATTAGTAGAATAGGATGCGGCCTTTGTGCCGCAGTCCTTCTCTGGGCGTTCATTAGCTGGTGTGATATAGTGGCAGACAACTGTAAGCCTAATCCACAGCACAGCGAATATAATATGTTTGTTCTCATGACTAAATAATAGGAGGAAAAAGAAAATGTATAGAGGAACTTTTACTGACAGCATGGGCCGCACCCGCAAGAACATGGGATATTTCACTCTTAATCAAGCGACTTTCAATAAGACCAGAAAAGTCTATATCGTACAGGCAAGAGACAAAGCGAGCGCCGCAAATAAAATCAATAGGAAGTATAAAGCCTGTATCAGCCCCAGCAATCTGCGTGAAGTACGCAAGGGCAGAGGAGAACTGATGGGGCTGATTGAAGAAGCAAAGTATATGTAAAATAAATATTCGGCAATCTACACAAAGATTGCCGAATATTTTTATGCACTTTACCATGTTGACTTTTCGCCGGGCCGCCAGCGTGCGCCGCGGCCCGAATTTTTATTTATTTGGCAGTTTCAACAATTATATGACCGAAAGTTTGTGCAATTCGACGAAAGATTTTCTCCCGAAATCGCTTGACTTTTTGCTATGGGTATGGTATATTATACTTGTCCAGAGGGACAGACCACAAAAAGACTTGAAAGGAAGTAAAAGAAATGATTAAACTGTTGGATTTGGTTAGCCTCGTATCCTATGCTTGCCTCGACTTTGAGGAAGATAGTTTCATCCAAGTTCTGGATGAAGAAACTCAGGCTCATTACCGCAAGGTTGGTGATAAGCTGATGGTTGGCGGAGATGTTCTTCCCGGTCGTCCCACCACTCTCTCCGAGCTGTACCAGCGGGAGGTGGTTGCGATTGAAATGAACCCCAGCAATCAGATGGAGTTCTATGTGAAATAAGTAAATAATTGCGGGAGTGGAGGTCTATGGCTTCCACTCCCCAAGATAAAAAATTCTATGGAGGTCGATTTCCGCATGCGGTACTTTATCGTTTCTTTTGATTCTGTTGAGGATAGAGACAACTTCCTAAACTTAATCAACAATATGGGTAACGAGTGGCAGCTCCATCAAATAGCAAATTTTAGTAGAGGATGGCTGTTGCGTACTCCGGCTAATGGAGTAGCTACCCGCATTGTTAAGTTTTGGTTTGAGAAAGGAGTTATCCATGAGTATCGAGAGGCTTCCGCATACATATCCTATCGGTTCCACTGTTTGGACAAATAAGGGATATGGCACAGTTCTACTTCACATTGGTAAATACCATCTGGTTTGGTTACAGAGATTAGTGCTGGCGTAATGCCGGCCCTATTGATTTTTTCAAAAAAATATATTATAATAATTATAGAAAAATAAAGAAAGGAGTTTTTCTAATGACCTTAGAAGTGCTGAAAGCACTCGCGGTTATTTTGGAGTTCTGTTTGAACTAGGATTCTTGTAAAAATTGCCCTATGTCTCAGTTCTGCCAGAAAATGCCTTGCGAGTGGTAAATGTTCCTTCCGATTGTTCTAAATCGGCGATTCCCGTGATGGAGTCGTTTTTCGCACGAGCCTAGGTCACTAGAATTTATTTATCAAAATGCAAGAAACTACTTTCTCTCGCAAATTAGATTCAAGTGGTAGAATTATGATTCCGATTCGCTTGCGTGAACAAATGGGACTTACTTCCGGTTAGGAATACTATTTTACTACTATGGTAAAAGATGGTAGAAAATATATCTGTATTGACTGCGGATCGGTTGATTCCTCGCTTGAAGAAGCTATGAAAATTATCCAAGCAAACGGATTAAAGATTGTTGAAAATGCCGATTGACTTCTCAAAAGAAAGGGAGTTGTTGGTATGCAGAAATTAATGACCTCCTGAAATTCAGGAGGTTCTTTTTTTTTATTCGTTCGCCCGGCCGTGCACCACAGGCGCGGCCGGAATTTTTTATCAAGAGGCAATTTGCACAATTTTAGGCTCGAATTGTTGTGCAATCTGACGAAAGATTTTTTCCTAAAATCGCTTGACTTTCTGCTTTGCCTATGGTATATTATTATCAGAAAGAGGGAGACAGAAACACCTCGAAAGAAAGGAAAGAAAAAATCATGGAAGAAAAGAAAATGATTTTGGTCACGGACGGATACGACGATAAACCTATCTGCGTAGCGTCTAATACCATCGCCGCCCGCAAGTCTGCGTTGGATTATCTGGAAAATCAATATGACGATGGAGAATGGGAGGCTATTCTGGAAGAAGATGGATATAAAAATCGTGATGACCTTTTCCATGATATGATGTTAGGCATGGAAAGCGAATGGGAGCGTTTCAATATTAACTTTGCGGAAGTTTCCTTTGCGGGGTGAGTATATGACAACTTTTACCATGATAATTCTGATTGCTTTTGTTCTGTGTCTGGTATGGCAATTTGTAGCCGCTATTGAAAAAGATTGCATAGGACTTGAAATCATGTTTGCGGCGGAAATCTTAATGTTCGCATATCTTGCAAAAACTTTGATGTAAGGGGTTGACAAATCGCCCCAACTATGGTACAATAAGACCATGGAAGGGGCGACCCCGATAAATAAAAATTAAAATTAAGAAAGGAAGTTTTGGAAATGCGTGTTAGTAAGGTTGTTCGGGAGTATATTGAAAAGGAAGTTGGAGTAAAGGCTGAAATCAAGAGGCAGGCTGTCCATGAAACCTTTTCCGCTTATGAGACAGAGTGTAAAATCATGCAGGAGAAAGTTAAGCAGGCGGTAAAAGCCCTTAACGACGAACTTCTTTCGGAGGTTAAAAACAAGGGGATGAGTTTCCGCAGATATAATGACCGGCTGGTAGAGGCTTGCCAGGATTGTATTTACCCCGCTATGGAGAACGAGAAGAAAAAGGCCATGCGGGAAGTTAGCGACTGGGAGAAAAATGCCGTAACGGAAATTATTCTTACGCTTGAGTTGGGTGGTACTAAAGCTGACCTCGAACGGATGTTGAAAGAACTGGATTAAGAAGGGAGGAAGGGAGTGCAAGACTATAAATCTTGCACTCCCGCAGATAAAAATGAAAGCTACTGGAATTGTGCGCCGTATTGATGATTTGGGCCGGATAGTAATTCCAAAGGAAATCCGTAGAAACCTTCATATTAGAGAAGGCGACCCATTAGAGATTTTTCTTGAAGAAGATGGCGGCGTAGTTTTTAAGAAATATTCTATAATGGGAGAATTTTCCTCTTACGCTAAACAAATGCAAAATGCCCTTTCATCTAACGGAATCGCCGCGGCTATTTTTGACAATGATGGAATTTTATGCGGGCCGCGTTCCTTTGGAATTACAAGAGTTCCCGATGACTGGATTGATATTCGCAGTTCGGCGACAAAATGGGAAAGTATGTTTATTACACCAATTCTTGTGAATGGCGACCAGCTTGGTTTTATTTGCTATAAAAATAGCAATAACGAAGAATCTGTCCATGACATGGTTAAACTTTCTGCAAGATTTCTTGCAAATATATGTGAAAGTTAAAAGAGGGCTTCGGCCCTCTTTTTTATCCCATTTTTTGAATAGGCTTCTCGGCGGCGCGCTAACGTGCGTGGCGCGCCGAATTTTCTCTTTTGTAGAAGTTGCACAATTTTCCAGCCGAAATTTTGTGCAGTTTGCCTCTTGTTTTCTATCCCGAAATCTGATATACTTTAATCAACCTAAAGAAAGGAAGTAAATCAAAATGAAAAAGATGCTCTGCTTTGATATGGATGGAACAATCGTTGACCTGTACGGCGTGGATGATTGGTTAAAAGATTTAATGAATGAAAATCCCTATCCATATACAGTCGCCAAACCTCTTTGCGATATAGAAGAATTGAATACCGTTCTTAATAAACTCATTGAGCAGGGCTGGGAAATTCGGGTTATCAGTTGGCTTGCAAAAGACAGTTCTAACTCATATAAAACTGCTGTTCGTGATGCAAAGCGCACTTGGCTTGCAAAATACAACTTCCCCGCACATAAAGTCCACCTTGTGGAATATGGCACAACAAAAGCAAATTGTGTGCGGAAACACTTTGAGCCGGGAATTAGCAATTTCATTTTGATTGATGATAATAAAAGTGTGCGGGATGGCTGGCATTTAGGGGAAACAATCGAGCCACATGAAGATTTACCTACGGCCTTATGGCGACTGGTAGAGTAATCCACCAGTCAATCTTAAAATAAGAAAGGAAGTTTTGTAAATGAAGATTAGAAAGGTTAATAGGCTTATCCTCAGCGAGGAAGAGCGACAAGTATTGAAAAATGCGTCCATTCTCATTGGTCAAATTGATCAGGTTATGGCCGACAATGAAATTGATGACGATATTTCGCTTGAAGATTTGAGCTATTGGCTTGACGAGATTATCAATAAAGAATATCTTGGATATTAAGAGGGCTTCGGCCCTCTTATTTTTACTCTTTAATATCGTTTGGGCGGCTCGCTGGCGCACGCGGCGAGCCGAGTTTTTGTTTTTGTCGATGTTGCACAATTTTGGCTTGCAAATTTTGTGCAATTTGCCATCTTGTAATTATCCCGAAAGTATGGTATTATATATTTGTCAAGAGGGGAAGGCCAAGAAATCAAGAGGTCGCGAACTCTTAGAAAGTAAAGGAAGTAAATTTATATTGTGTCGTAAGTCGAGTGAACGCCGTTAGAATAGGCCGTTCTAATGCCCAGTAGCTTGCAGTAAATCGCAATAAAAATTTCCTTTTCCTCTTGACATCAAGCATGATATGTGCTATAATAAACTCAACAAGAGGAAAGGAAGTCAAAGATTATGATTGATAAGCGTAGACACTATGTTTTGGTGGTTGATACTGAAACTGCTAACACACTGACTGAAACTGACGAAAACGGCAAAGCCCGCATGGATATGAGTTGCGTTCTTGTCTATGATTGCGGATGGGCGGTAGTGGATACCAAGGGCAATATTTATGAAACTGCCAGTTTTGTAAATAGGGACATTTTCAACGATGAGCGGGATCTCATGCGGACTGCTTATTATAATTGGAAAATTCCCCGCTATATTGAGGAACTGCGGGCCGGCACTCGTAAAATGGCTACCACTTATGAAATCCGCCAAGCTATGCTCAATACCATTGAGCGATACGGCATTAAGGAAGTTGCGGCTTATAATGCCAGATTTGACGATAATGCCTTGAGAGTTACACAGCGTTATGTGACCTACTCCAAGTGGCGTTATTGGTTCCCGTTTGACAGCGTGGAGATTTGGGATATTATGAAGATGACACAGGATGTTATCTGCAATATGCCCACTTATAAGAAATTCTGTCAGGAAAACGGATATGTCCAGGCTAATGGTGTCCCCCGCAAGACTGCGGAAATCGTGTGGCGGTTTATCTCTGGCAATACCGATTTTGAAGAAAGTCATACGGGGCTTGAGGATGTTCTGATTGAGGCGGAAATCATGTGGTATTGTATGCGTCAGCATAAGCCCATGAGAAAGGCCCTGTATGAGAATAAAAGAGAGTTTCCGCCTATGACAGATTTTCAGCGTCAACTTTCCGCAAGTTTGAAAAATAATCCGACAATTCGGGTAGGGGCTTAAAGCCCCGCCCGATAGAAAGGAAAAGAAATGTTTTCAAGACAGTTTACCACTAACCATCTTGACCCCGATTATGTCTATGAGGTTATTCACCTTATGCAGCGGCTGGGATGGTTTGTTGATGGGCCGACAGAAACCGGACTTTTGACTGTAAATATCCTTCTGGATGATATGCCGCTTTGGGATATGGTTTATAGTTATATGATTGATATTTAAGAGGGCTTTACAGCCCTCTTATTTTTTTTTATATCTAAAAGGTCGACGGCCCGCGGATGGCTGACGCGGGCCGAATTTTTCAATGGTAATGTTGCACAAAAATTTCGTCCCGTTTTTGTGCAGAATTTTGCACAAAAACTCTCTCCCAAAATTCCGATTTTTTGTGCAATTCGACGCTTGCAATCTGCTTTTGCTTGTGGTAAAATACATTCAGAAAGTGAGAGAGACGAACGGCAGACAGTGACAGCGAATTTCTCAAAAATCTTTCAAAAACCTCTTGACAAGCCTTTGAAGATGTGCTATAATAAGTACAGAAAACAAGGCAATGTACCTTGAAAATTAAATAAAAAGGGCTTGACAAACTTTCCAAAGTGTGTTACACTATAAGGGAGGTTGAGAGGGCAAACAAGTAAAGGGCAAAAGTTCTTGAAAAAAGTTTGAAAAACCTCTTGACAAGTACCAAATAGTGTGGTACAATATAATCAAAGGACAAGGACAGTCCTAAAAACCAGAAAGGATGTATATTATGGACGAGAAGAAAATCCGCATTACTAAGGCCCAGCGTTTTGAAGACATTAAGGCCCTCTTGACTGACGGCGAGGTAAAGTATGGCACTACCATCGAGGTGGCTATTACTGTCATTGACCATGAGCTGGAGCTTCTGCGTAAGAAGAATAGCTCTAGCGGTGACAAGAAGCTGACTTCCACCCAGCAGGAGAACGAGAATTTTAAGGAGCAGATTATGGAGTATCTGGCTGATCTGGATGCCGATACCGATGGCGTGACCTGCACGGAAATTTTTAAGGCTATTCCTGATCTGACGGCCTATTCTAACCAGAAGGTCGCCGCCCTTGTGCGGCAGTTGAAACTCGATGGTCGAGTGGTCTGCACGGAAAAGAAGGGCAAGTCCCTTTTTAAGATGGCGTAACCCCGTATAGGGCGGGGTGAAAATCCCCGCCCTAACTTATAATATGGGGGTGATATTATATCCAGTCGTATTAGTGACGCTGAACGGATTGCAAGGTATAAAGCCCTGCAATTAACGCCGGAAGAGGAGGCAGATTTATTGGCCTATGATAAAGCGGTAGAGGCTGATAAAAAGACTGAATACGATTTACCGCCAGAAAAGGCGAAAATCGCTCAAAAGTTTGCCCATGCTGGAACGCGCAAACAGCCAACCGCATATAAGTTCACTACACGGCAACGCAAGCCAAACGCCACGAAAGGCGGTATAATTGCGGAATTGGCAGAGTTTTTGGAAAAAAACAGTCAATTCTCTATCGCTGACTTGTCTATTACTAACAAGGAAAGACAGATTGCGTTTTCTATTGGTGGGGATAGTTTCGAGTTGACGCTTGTGCAAAAGCGTAAACCGAAGAAATAACGTGGTAGGGTCGGCCTACCCCGGCCCTACCAGAAAAGAGGTAAGTTATAGTTAGTTTACAGACAAGGGGAAAAGAGTTTCTATATGTCGGACATTATATCGACAAAAAGGGGCGCTATATTCTCAAGATTGGCACGACAAATGATCTTGAGCGCAGAGCCGCAGAACATACGAGAAATTATAAGCGGGCTCCAGATTACACCATGCCGGAAGATGGTTCCTTTATCTATGATTGGCATATCAAACTTTCCAAGTATAATACCCTACGATACGAGGATGTAAACCGGACTTTGTGGCAGAATATGGGAATTGGTCGTTTTATCAGAAATGACCGTTTCTTGTGCGACACTCCCCCGGCCATGGTTACGGTGGTTATTCGCAAGGCATATCCAATAATTCTCAACTAAAGAAAAATCTCCCCTTATGGGGAGATTTTTTTATGCAAAATTTTGAGCGGACCGCTTGCGTGCGCCGCGGTCCGAATTTTTCTTCTATTGTCATTTTCAACAATTTTGAATTGAAAATTTGTGCAACTTGACAGCTTGACTTTCTCCCGAAAATGTGGTATCATTTAACCATGGAAGGGAGGTAAAAGAAATGATGAATAAACTTAAAAACTCTATCATTCGTTTCTTAATTAAAAGAACTTGCCTTGACATTTCCACTATTTATTCGGTATTAGGACAAAGTACAGAAAAAGAAATGAAATTTTATATTGAAGATTATTACAGGAGATAAAAGAAATGGAAAGCTTAAAACAATTTCGTGTTAATTTTCAAGTTACCTTTTGGTGTGAAGGTCGCAAGGGTATCTTCTCTAAGAAGCCTTATAAATTTACGGTATCATTTCGTGATGATATTATGCTTTCTACCTTTTTAATCAATGCTCGAACCGAAAAAGAAGCGGTTAAAACTGGAAAAAACTATGTTGAAAATATAGTTCAATGTTGGGTTGAACAGTCAGAAGAAAATCAAGCCACCGGCGAATATATGATTTTAACTGGAAATATGGCTGATACAAAAAGATTTGAGTGGTCGCCTAAAATCTACGCCATTACTGGGTATGAAATTAAATTTATTTCCTGCGAAATGGTTTGCGACTGGGCAAAAGAAAGGGTTGAGAGAGCGGCAAGAGAACTGACTATGGAGCAATTTAAGCAAGTTTTTAGTGAAATTCCGGCTGAGATTTTTCATTAAAGAAAGGAGATTTTTAGATGGTTGATATTGATTTCAACAAACTGAATGATGAGGAGTTGCAATGGTTGAGTGCTACCGCCTATAAAGAAGTGGCACTTAGAAAACAAAAAGCGCAAGAGAAAGATTGGAATAGTCTAATCGAAAAGATAGACGAGTATTGTAAAAAGTATGGAGAAATAACTATCGTTGGATATGGAGATGAATTTGTTTTTGAATCTCCGATACGGTGTAACTGTATAGGAGAAATCAATTTAGAAAACTAGGATTAAGAAAAGAGAGGCTTTGGCCTCTCTTTTTATTTTATATTTTCTAAACTCGACGGGCCGGTCGCGGGCGACTCGGCCCGAATTTCCCCGATCGGACCATAGCGCAAAATTTTCATAGCAACTTGGCCATAACGCAACTTCATAGCAATTTTCCCAAAATTCATAACGCCATCTTTCAAACACCGATCGGCCCTACTTTACTTCTTTCTTTATCTAGTTCCGATCGGTCCAGCAATATTGGCTCTCTCGTCCAATTTTTTATAATAAAAATCTTAAAATTGTCAAGTATTCACAGTACCAAAACTTTCTAAAATACAACTAGCAATAGCAAAGATATAGCTATGAAAAACAAATACGACCAGAGATTTCTTTCGCGAAACCGATCGGTTTAACACGATTTTATGATAAAAATAGCTCAAAAATAGAGATTTTAGCTAGATAAACCGATCGGCCCGCGATCTTTTACCTCTTGTTATCGCAAAATATAACAAAAAACCTCTAAAATCTTGCAAAAATGCGCGTTTTTCTAACAAATTTACTTAAAAATAAGCAAAAAATGCCTCGTTTTTCTCAAAATTTCTTGATATTCACAGAATTAAAACCATTAAAGATACAGCAAACAATAGTAAAGATGTTGCTAACTATTTGAAAAGGAAAAATCTTTTCCGCGGGATTCCGTTAAAGCGATCTTTTTATCTAGACCCGATCGGTTCGACAATATATAAAAAATATAATATAATATATACATAAGATAAAGAAAAGGAGGATTTTAGTTTAAGAAGCATCATAACGCTTTTTCTAACTAAAAGAACTTATTATGAATAGTTATGAGATTATGATTCGTGATGCAATGCAGAATGGTTCTACTCAGGAGGAGATTGCAAAGGCATTTACTGATGCTATGAATAGAATCTCCGAGGCTAACGCCGCAGACCATGAACGAGATATTCTTCTGGATGAGATTGAGTCTACTTTTTATGGCAATGTTGATGATTTGTCTCTCACTGAGGATGACGTTGGTCGTGTAGCTGCGCTGGTTTATAGCAAGAGCAATCCTAAGTGGACAGCAAATGATATTAAGCAGTTTATGCAGGCTATGACTGTAACTGCTAAGACTTCCGCTCGAGTAGTCAATGCAAAGAGTCTTGATGAAGTAATTGACATTGCTGTTGACTCTATTTCTGATGCTCTCGCAAAGAGTGTGCCTCAGGTTAAGGGTAATACTAAGTCTGATGAAGATAGTATTATGGAGTTTTTGAAGCATTTAAAGTAACAAGAGGAAAAAGATTAAAGGAGAGAGAAGTATTGTAGCTTCTCTCCTTTTTTATATATATTATAATGCGGAAGGCTAGGTTTACGATCGTTGTGACGAGTGTTGTGATGGTTCGTACCTAGACCCGATCGGCACCTCTCTTCCCTATTTTATCAATTTCTATTATTTTTTCTCTATTATTCTTACTAAAACTCTATTATTATTTCTTTCTCTATCCATCTTTATTAGATCTCTCTATCTCTCTCTTCCTATATCCTTATTCTCTCTCTTCTCTCCTATTTTTTAATTTGAAATTCTAAATCCCTTCTTCTTAAAATTTTCAAATCGAAATTTCTAAAACCTTCCTTAATTATGGCTACTTCGTAGCCATATTAATCTCCTCTATTCTCTCCATAAGATTACAAAATATACCTTACCTTCTTCTTCATCATCTTTAAAGTAAACCAATACTGGTTCATACTAATTTAATCCATTTTTCATGAATTGATAATTTTCTACCTTAATTGGTTTAAATACTTCCATGCTTTAATCCTCCTACTCATCGCTTTTTCACAAATACATGAAAAAGTCGCAACTGTTATCTTAACTCTGTTATCTAATATATGTTATATTTGTTGTATTGTCAGAATACCATGAAATGGATTTTTATTTACTTTCATGGTATTGTCAGAATACTATGACATGGTATTGTGAAAAAGCTATGAAAATCCTTTTCAATTAATTTCATAGTATTATCAGAATACTATGAAATTAATTTCATCGCTTTCCAACAAATATATGAAAATTTCATAGCTTTTTCACAATATGATGAAATCATAGTATTCTCAGAAATACATGAAATTTTTTCATAGTATTGCAGAAATACGATTAAAAAGAAAATTTCTCTCCGTCTGGAGCTATATAATTATATTTATCGTCGTCACTATCAATAGGAATCTCGTAAAAATCGTAATATCCTTTTCTCTCAACTGGAACTAAATATCCCTTTTTTACCAATCCATCTACTGCACTTGTATATTTCGCTCTCTTTATACCAAGCTCTTTTTCTATAATAGTAGGCCCAAAATCATAATCAGTTAACCTCTCAGATTGACTAGCAAAAAATATCCACAAAGAGAACTCTCCATCTGTCAACTCTCTACGGGCCGCAAATAACGCTTCCTTATTAATCCTAGCATATATATTATTAGTATCACATGGTTCCTTATGAATATGATTAATAGTTCGCTAATTAGGACTTCTTCTTTTGTCTGCCATGGCAATCATCCTCCAATAGCGAACTTATCCCTTTATACTTCTAAACTGCATCCCTTAAATCCTAACTATCTTCAAAAAGATAAACATTTAACCAAGGTTTCTAAACATTAGGAACAGTTCCAACAATAATAAAACCAAGATCACAAAGTTTGCGTGCTAACTTTACCGTAAAAACTTTATAAGTATCATTAGTCATTTAGTTTAATCTCCTTTAGTCTATTTTATTTTTCTCAATATATTCTTTAACAGCCTTTCTAATTACCTAAGACATTGTTAAATCACAACTCTTAGCAAAGACTTCCAAATCTTTCTTCTCTTCCTCTGTTAATCTAACAGAAACAGTGGAATAATTCATAAAATCACCTCTCTACTATTCTTTACTTTTATTATAACATAATTTTCTGGTTTTGTCCTAAAATTTGTTAAACTTTTTTCTAAAATTATAAACAATAGAACAATCAATACATTAGAAAATTTTGGACAAGTCATTAGAAAAAATCGGACACTTTATTAGAAATTTTTGGACACTCGTTAGAAAATTTTGGACAAAAATACCTCTATGACCATTTTATTAAAATTACCGCGGAATTGTCAATTTCTCTGCCTAAAAAATTCCCGCATCCCCGTGAGAAATTATGACGGTTCGTTATAATCCATAAGATTTACTTGCGTATCTTAATAAAATATGGTAATATATTTATATAAATAAGAAAAGAGGTTTTACTTATGCCATTAGCTATTGGATTCTTTATATTACTCATGGTTACATCTCTTATAGTATTATATAAAGACTGTGACTCTTTTGCAGAATATCTATTCTCTACAATTCTCGGAGTTGTACTTTCAGCATTTATCGCTTTCTTATTTGCGATTATAATTTGTGGTATTGTTATTTTTGTTGAACCCGCAACCTATTCTGCGAAAACCACTCAAACATATTCTATTACTGCTTTGAGTGATAATTTTAGTTCTTACGTAGGCCGTTATTATACAGAAGATGGGCTCTATTACTCATTCCTGTATCAAACCGATAAAGGTGTAACCGCCAAATCTATTGAGGCAGATCAGTCCTATATTAAGAATACAGATGATGCCCCATACATAGAAGAAAACAAAATCCGTTTTAAAAACCCAGTTTTGAATTTCCTGCTTGGACCCTGGTCTACTGAGTATACCATCTATATTCCAGAAGATTCATTTATCCAAGAGAATTATGTAATCGACCTTGAGTAAAATAAAGACGCTCTTAAAAGAGCGTCTTTATTTTTTTATAAAATTATTATATAATATATATAGAAAGTTAAGGAAAGGAAGTAAAAGTTATGAAGATTAGTGAACTGATTAAATCAGAAGGATATAAGAACTCCACTGTAAGAATCTGCGAGTTCCTCGGCTTTTCTGATACAGACCAACTCAAAAGAGCTAAATTCTTCGCTATTCAAGAAACTTATAGTCCTATTCCGATTCTTGGGGTTAGTATTAGTAATGGAGACCCAACTTGGCGGTTATGCGAAGTAGATAATAATGTAAGAGATCTCTATTCTGTTGATGAAGGATATAAAATTCGCCTTAAAATTTGCAACGAGTTCGGAGGTCGTACTTACTATCAAAGTGACTTTCTTTCCTTGCTAAAAAGTGGACATATTGTTTACTGTCCCGATGAAAATAAATATGAAATTAAACACATCATTTGCGCAGAAAAAATCAGCAATGGAGCAATCTTAATTCATGAGTTTGATTCTGTAGAGGAGGTATAAAATATGGATATGTCATTTTTCGCATACACTGGCGCTTTTGAACTGGCTGCTCGAGAATTGGCTTCAAAGCCATGGGCTATGAATGATCCATCTCAGCAAGCTCAAATCTGCGCAAAATACGGCATCTTTTTTGATAACATAACAGATGATGAAATTGATATGCTTTCTCAAATGGTTGAAGAGTATTCTAATTAAAGAAAGGAAGAGAAATATGATTGGTGAGACTATTACTGTAAATGGAGTAAAGTGCCTTGTTCTTGACGAAATTGATGGTAACCCCTTCGTAATTGCACTTGAAGTGGGAATTGATTTTGTCTTTGGAAATTCTAATAACTATAAAGAGAGTACATTGCGGAAGGGCGCTGAGGCTTGGCTTAAGAAAACTGGCATCAAGGCTATTCCGCGCGATGTCGACCTGACTGCAATGGATGGATATAAAGGATATGGTTCGCTAAATACCACTGTTGCACCACTTACCTTCGATGAACATCGAAAGTATAATCATATCCTAACCCCTCATATCAAGGATTCGTTCTGGCTTGTTACTCCTTGGGGAAGCCCTGAAAAGGATAATTGGGCCTCGGTCAGCGTTTGCTTTGTCTACACCGATGGGTCTGCGAACTACTCCGGCTACGACTACAGCCGCGGGCTCGCGCCGGCTTTCATTCTTGATAAAAATGGGAAATCTCTTAGTGACTTTACTAACGAGGAGCTAATTGCTGAACTCAACAAGAGACTGAAGGTATAAGATATGTATATCCTCAATTCAAGTCTTATAAATCTTATCCTTACCGAATACGCCGAAAAAGTTAAATTCGGTTATAATAAAATTTCGTATGATTCGTGGAGAACCCTAAAGAAACTAAGTAATACTAGTACCGATTATATAGTCAAAATAGAGATTACAGATAAAAACTCTATGCTCTATTTAACTGACACCGGAACCGATATTACCAGCGCGATCCCTGTAACTGATGGATTCGCTTATCTTGTTAAAGAAAGGACTATTCATATGGTTGACACCAATTCTAACATCAATGCGCCTATGCCCAACAAAAGCGGAAACACTACTCGAAAAGGCTTTAATATGAACTTTGATTTTGGCCCTTGCGGAGATGAGGTGGCCTTTTCTCCTTATGGCTTGGCTATTCGTAATTCTAAGGGTGAATATTTTACCTATAATCCTACCTCTAAGCAGACCATTGATGTGACTGGTTTTACTTTCACCTTCCAGAATATGGTATATCGTATGCCTGTCGCGGCTTCTGCTGTAAAGGAAGGCGACATGATTATTCATAAGCATCACCCCATGTTCGTTTCGTCAATTTCTGAAGGTAACATTGAAGTCATTGATATCCTTGAGTCTGAGGTTAAAACTGTAATTCCCACCTCTAATCCCTTTGGCTTTAACTTTATTACCAAGATTATGCCTATCGTAAACTTTGGTAATACTGCACCTTCTCCTGACCAGCCTTTTGGCAATCTCATGCCTATGATGATGGCAAGCATGGTGTTTGGCAATAATGATGGCAATAATGGAAACGATATGGGTAAAATGTTTATGCTTTCTGCTATGATGGGCAACTCTAATCCTTTTAGCTTCCTCACTGGAGACACATCTAAGTAATCCTAATAGGCGAGATTGGAGAATTTCCAAT
>ENA-OOWK01000644-OOWK01000644.1-human-gut-metagenome-genome-assembly--contig:-NODE-644-length-22553-cov-3.432172_pt1 | contig 22553 bp, 12 predicted proteins | sample MGYA00241405_ERZ501317 | MGnify/ENA primary metagenome ERZ501317 (study PRJEB25962, sample SAMEA1972440) | human gut metagenome | biome: human gut; feature: human-associated habitat; material: faeces... | reverse complement strand
CACAGCAAATAACTGTTAATAAAATCTTTTGTATATTCATCTTTCAATTCTGTTTTTCATATGTAAATGTTAATTAATCTTGTTACTTTATGAAACTTATCATTAATAGATTTAAATAGGTCATCAATAGACTATTCATACAAAGCTTATTATATTTCGCATATTTGTCATTTGTTATAAAATCGGAACCAATTAAAATCAGCAATACCACCCACTCCTTTTTGAGTTTCCGAATAATTAAGTAATGCAAAGCGATTGGCAGTCCAAGGATAACCCAAATCCATATGCAAAATTTCTCCTACCGGTAAAAATTTCTTTCCGTCTAAGCTATAATACAAGCGAGCTGTAAAATCCTTATCGGTAACACGCGCTCTGAACCACACTTTGTCATTCTTTAACTGATTGATTATAGAAGTTTCCTTTCCGTTATTACAAACAATAAGCTGACGCGCACCCTTTGTCTGACGTATACCTACATAAGCATACGGAGCCTGGAAAATACCGAATCCAGCAATGTTGCCATCTTTCATTCTCGAAACGTCCATTTCCACTGTACCAGTAGACAATGGTCCCTGCACTCTTTGAGTCAATGTGTTACGTGCATTTTCCAGTTTCTTTGCTAATGAAGCTTTCAATCTCATGTATCCCGGACGCTCTGTCAACGACCAACAAGTGTTATCAGGATTATGATTCCACTGCCATTGCAATCCTAATTTCCTGTCATTAAATTCATCGGTAGTAGCCGGAGATTGTATCTTATAAGTTTTACCTACATTCGGTTTCGGATAAACAATGGCATCTTTACCATTCACCAAGCATAGGCCATCCGTCAACCCATTCTACCGGCAGCAAACAAGGCACACGACCTATCGCTCCACGGTCTTGCATAATAATAAACCACCACTCGCCGTTCTTTAACTGTACCATTCCACCCTGATGCAGTCCGTTAGTAGGATAAGAGCTGTCGTCTTGTATTATCACTTTGTGCTCGTAGGGTCCATAGATGTTTTTGGATCGAAGACAGACCTGCCATCCTTCTGTTCCGCCTGCCGGACAAAGAATATAATACATACCATTGATTTTATATACATGCGATCCTTCCATTCCGGCATTTTTTCCTGAATGATGAGCATCATCCACTCCCTTATTCCAAATCTCTACCGATTTACCTTTTACCGATTTCACATCAGCATTCAGTTCGGTAACAAAAAGTTTATGCTGCCCGTGTACTACATAAACTTTTCCGTTATCATCAAAAAGTAATCCTGGATCATAGAGATATTCCGGAAATACAGTTCTTTTCCAGGGACCTTCAGGTTTATCTGCTTCGCATATACAGAAGTTACCTTTTTCTGTTCCCCATCCGTATGGAGTACAGAAAGCCACATAAAACCTTCCATTGTGATAACGAATTGAGTTTGCCCATGAACCATTCAGGTAGAGAGTCCCCCCCTGCATATCATAACGGGGATCCTCATCGTAACGATCTACAGCATAACCAACCATTTCCCAGTTTACAAGATCCTTCGATTTTGCAACCGGAGATCCTGGTACATAGTGCATACTGGTAGAGACCATATAAAACTCATCACCTACGCGTATGACATCTGGATCTGGCCAATCGCCCCACATTAAAGGATTTGTAAATGTTCCATCACCATTATCGGGTGTCCATACTTGCTGTGCTTCCGCAAAAGAGAACGGAGAAAAAAGAGCCATAGCTACTAGGATTTTTTTAATCTTCATGGTTTTATACATCATTATTTTCATTATAATAAATTCTAATTAATTTGTATCTTCAATTCAGGAGAAGTTTTCAAAAATTTCCTCCTCATGTGTTCTAAAAATACATCTTTACCCAGCACATCTCCCTTGTATTTAATATTGTCGATTACCACGTTTCTACATCCGTTCAGGCGAAATAGATGTCGATTTTCCGTAAACGGAGAAAGCAATGTAGTACGTTCTATGCTATTATCAGAAAAAAACAAATTTGCAGTGCTTTTTGCATAAAGCACAGGATAATCGAATATTTTAAATACATTATTGCGGATACGTATGTTTTTATGCACAGGATGTGTGTCTCTTACTTCCGTATTAGAGGGATTGATAGCTATAACCGCATTATGAGGTCCTCCATTGTAAGCACAGTCCACAAAAATGTTTCCCTCTATCAATACATCGCTTACAGGACCAGACTCAAACCAACCCTCAGCATCTCCTTCTATCAGAATAGCACTCATACCCGTTTTGTAATAAGTATTTTTTCGTATAACTACCCTCCGAGGAGTGGAAACAAGAGTTCCACGGGTACTTGTACGAGTGAAGAAATTGTTTGTAATCTCCACTTCCGGAGTGCAAGTCAAATTCTCCACACAATCATGATTAATCTCTAGCCATGCAGGAACTTTTTGGTCGAAACACACCTGCCATATACGTTCGGATACTTTTTTAACGGATATCACACTAGCTTTAGCAAGTCGCTCCATTGTAGAAGCCTTGATAAATGCTACCATATCACCTTCATGATAAGCCTGAAATCCATACGTCTGTCCATGCATAAAACGTAAATTAAGCGTATGGTCATCTATTTTCTCTACAGCACACAAGTTGGTACCATGCACATTTATGAGATCATCATGCGCTCCTGAAAAATAACAGCTGTCTATAGTTACCTTTCCCTTACATCCGGAAAAATGTGTCATGTCAGCAGAAGCAGCCAATATACGTCCTGACTCAGGATGAGGAGCGCATTTACTTTTACGTATAGTGATATTCTCAGAATACTGGCTGATAATACCCAATCCATGCATATAGTGCATTTGAATCTCGTTCAGTTCGATATTCTTGCTGTGGTAAATAAACATTCCCACCTGATCGCGGATAATATCGCGTATAGTTAATCTGTTTCCCTTTTTGGGTAAAAAATCCTTTGGCGTAAAAAATTTTATGACACCAGGAGATGTTTCATGGGCAGGAGAACCAGACAGCACATTCCATCCTTCTGTATAGCTGAATGTTTCATATTCATGGTCATATTCTATACATTGGTTAATGTTGCATTTCCATCCTTCTCCATAAAGATTCATTTTTCCATCTACTATTTCATATTTTGTATCCTTGTGTACCTTGACTTCCACACAGCCTTCACTTACATTCGTATATTCCAGTTCAGAACCGGCGGGACGTTCAAAATCAATATAAAGATTGTGGAAACTTATGTCTTGACAATTTTCCACTGCTATGGTGGTCATTTTACCATGGAACATCAACTGCGCTCCAGATCCCTCCACCCGTAAATGATGTATATTTTCGAATAATAATCCTATGGTTTTTATTTTTGAAGGACATTCCCTTTCCGTAGAAGTATTGGATATAAAATACTCCTTTCTTATAGCATTTTCAGGCCAAATATCGTATCGTCCTTTAGGAAACACCAATACATGGGTACCCTTGCTTTTACAAGCATTAATAGCCGACTGGATTTGAGCAACGCAGTTCTCATAGGTATAGGGATGTACACCAAACTCGGATACATAGACTGTATCGTTTTGGGCAATGCAATCGACATGAAATATAATCAATACAAAAACCGAGAGTAGAAATTTACTTCTTAAAATGTTTTTCATGAATTAACAATTAAGAGTTAAACAACACGGATGCGTTTATTGCCTAATTTTCTGAAAAGTGCGAGAAGAACATACATAACTTTTGCAGATGAACAAGCAGTTAGACGCATCCGTTTATAGTAAACAAAATCTGTCCAATGCAACACGAGCATTTCACTGGTAGCCTGTCATTGAAAATTTAAGAATAACAGAGCTTATCTCAAACAGAGTTTATGATGTCGATTAGTATCCTGGATTTTGCACCAATTTAGAATTAAGATCAATATACTCTTGTGGTATAGGCAAGTAACGGTTATGCGATACAAATACGCGTTTTTCAACCAACTCTGTATCTTCCGAAATGACAGCACGCTTTTCAGGTACAGTTTCATCATAGTTTACCGTACCAACGTAGCGTTTAAGCTCTCCATTCAATACAGTTTCTGCCAATACCTTACCATTATTATCTTTCCAACGAAGGATATCAGCTCTACGGAACCCCTCTCCTGCCAATTCCACTGTACGTTCACGGCGAATCAATTCACGCAAAGTTTCCTTTGTACTATATTTACCTTTATCCACGCTAGGCATTCCAGCACGGAAACGAATTTTGTTCAAGGCTACATATACACTATCACAAGGACCATCCAATTCATTCTTAGCTTCGGCAAAGCTCAACAATGTCTCAGCATAACGGAACATAATAGTATTAGCATTGGCATTCCACATATCGGCATAATAAGTAGGACCTGTTCCCAAATATTTAGCCCAAGTCAGACCTGTCTTTGAAGCGTTATCCACACCACTTGGGTCATTAGGATTGCTTTTGCCATCGATTTCTTCGTCAAGTGTATTGATAACAACAACTTCTCCGTCAATAGTTAACCAGTTACGTCCAGGATAAAGAATTGTAGCAGCCATTCGTGGATCACGGTTATAAAAAGGATGCGCAGGATCATAACCACTTCCGGCTTCATCTTTCGTAAGTCCGTTAGTCATTTCATACATATCTACCAAGTTCTTTGTAGGTACCATAGAGGACCATCCTCCATCAGCATTATTATACATGGTGGCAACCATCCAGTTAGACATTATTACTTGGTCGTGTACCACAGAAAAGATGATTTCCTTTGACTGCTGTCCTTCTATCAAAAAAAGTTTTTTATATCCAGATGCAGGATTATCTACAGAAGAAGGCTCCAAATCATAAAGCCCCAGTTTGGCAATTTCCACAGCAGCTTGTTTGGCACGAGCATAGTCTCCGTAATACAAAGCAGAACGCATCTTTATAGAAAGAGCTACACCACGATTGATTCTTCCAGCTTCTACCGCATCAATATTCAGCATAGGAATAGCCTCGTCAAGTTCCTTGTATATGAATTCTTTGACTTCCGCCTCTGTGTTACGCGGAACCTGTGCTTCTTCAGCTGTCTCGTAAGACTCGATGATAGGTACACCACCATAATACCAGTTTTTTTCAAAATACTGCCAAGCACGCATAGTCTTGACCTGACCTATCATATCATCCTTTTTTGCCTGACTTGTAAACTCCACATTCTCAATATTTGCCAAGAAATCATTGAAGTTACGAATAGCATTAAAGTCATAAAAATTTGCAACCTCGCTTACACCAGCAGACATACCTCCATTACCAATATACTTCCATCCTTCATGAAGGTGATGACTGTAACCTATATCCGAACCACAATCGGCATACAAAACCGTACCATCATCTATCCATTTACTATAACAACCTGTCAGGAATTTGTCAGCATCCGATTCAGTTTTCCACGTAGTTTCTGGAGAAAGAGCGTCGTGCGGAACGGTATCAAGAAAGTCGTCGCACGAAACATGCATTAAAGAAGCTGCTGCAATTACGCTGATATATATATATTTTTTCATACCTATGCTTTTTAAAATTATAAAATTAGAATGTCAAACTTACTCCAATAGAATGAGTTTGAAGCAATGGATAGCCATTACCATTTGTATCTCTACTTTCAGGATCTACATTTACCATCATATTATCGATTGTAAATAAGTTTTCAGCAGAATAATACATACGTAGGTTTTCTACATGTAATGCTTTCAAACATTTTGTAGAAAAAGTATAGCCCACTTGAAGATTTTGCAAACGCAAATAGCTTGCATCCTGAATCCAAAAATCAGACATAGCATTCCAAGGGTGACTTGGTGAAGTCTTATCGTAAGCTACACGTGGCATTTCAGCATTTTTGTTATCCGGTGTCCAAGCATCCAACCAAAGAGTGGTAGGACGAGCCATATCACCATTAAAATCACCAGGATTAGTGAACATGCGACTAACATTGGCAGCCCCTGAGAACATCATTGAAATGTCCCAACCCTTATAACCAGCATTTAGGTTCAAACCGAAAGTCCAAGCCGGATCCATAGAGCCAAGCAATACACGATCATTTTCAGTTATACCTTCCACACCGTCAGTATCTTGATAAATCAAGTCTCCACCTTTGAATTTCCTTGTACCAAATGGATACCCTGGCAATTTAGAATATTTATCCATCCAAGCCTGCGCTTCTTCATCCGACTGGAAGAACCCATTGGTTTTGTAAGCATAGTAAGAATTCAAACGTTCACCTATCTGGCGACGTTTGTACTTATCACCAGGATCGACCATATAATCTACTCCACCCAAGTCAAGAAGTTCATTTTTATTATAAGCAAAGTTTCCTGTAGCCCCCAAAGTCCACTTCCCCCATTTCTTATGATAACCCAAAGTAACTTCCACACCACGATTCAACATCTCTCCTACATTATCCTTGTATGGTTTCAAACCAAATTCTTTTGGAACAGGCACATCCATAATGATACCAGTTGTCTTACGATCGTAGAAATCTACTGAAAGATCAACGCAATTAAAGAAAGAGGCATCAACACCTATACCCCATGTACACGCCTTTTCCCAACTGATGGTACTTAGCTTATAAGAATCAAGATAGTATCCTGTTTTCAGACCGCTGCCGAAGTTATATTTTCCATCCAATTGATATGTATTCAACCATGGATAGTAATCACTCAAAGCATTTTGGTTACCCAACAATCCCCACGACGTACGAATTTTTAAATTATCTAACCAATCACGACTACTCTCCATAAAATTTTCTTCGCTTATTCTCCAAGCAGCAGAGAAAGAGGGAAAATATCCCCAGCGGTTGCCATCAGAGAAACGCGAAGAAGCATCCGCACGAATATTGGCTTCAAATAAATACTTTCCAGAATAGTCATAGTTTAGACGAGCAAACCAAGAAATCATTGCCAACTCACGGGTATATCCACTATTGGTTTGAGTTGCTGCATCTCCAGCATTCATATCATCCAAATCATTAGTTGGGAAGTTTTTACGAATACTCTGATTCTCACGATAATTGTATTTTTCCAAATGATAACCAGCCATAGCCTTCAATCCGTGTACATCAAACTGTTTATCGTAGTTTAACAATGCATCAAATGTCCCTCGTTCCCATCCGTAGAAACGTTCATCAAGCTGATTCGGATTTGATTTCTTGTTAGGGTTATAGATAATTTCCTTACGAAACTCTTTATAATGTTGCTGATTGTTTACATAAGAACCTGTGACAGTAGCCTTTAGTTCATCGAGTATTTGATAATCGAGTGAAAGCGAGCCTGTAAAGTTCTGATTCATGCGATCTACGGTTTGTTTAGCATCTAACCAAGCCAACGGGCTACCATCAGAAATTGTTCCGTATGTACCATCTTCATAACGCCCCACAATCCATGGAGCCATTTTTGAAGCAAGATTAATAATCTGATAAGAACCTCCTCCTGTATAGCTATCGGTAGGATCGGAATAGTTATTGTTGATATAAGCTAAATTCAGACGAGCGTTAAGCCTTGAAGAAAGTTTGACGTCAAGATTTGTGCGTCCGCTGAACTGACGTCTCATGGCATGAGGTAATATACCAGTCTGATGCAAGTAGCTTACAGCCCCCATATACTTCACATCGTCTGTACCTCCGTTCACACTTACGCTGTGAGAATGTTGCACACCTGTCTGATAGATTTCATCATACCAATCAGTATTAGGATACAAAGGGTCGTTTCCGTCTTTGAATTTTTGTATTTCTTCTTCGTCGAAACGTGGTTTCAAACCTTCTGCTTCCATAGCCCCACTATACAAACGAGCATAATCATATGATCCCAAACGATCTATCAGTTTGGCAGGCTTCTGAAAACCTACATACCCATTGTAAGAGATACGTGGTTTTCCTATCTTACCACGTTTTGTAGTAATTAATATGACACCATTAGAAGCCTTAGATCCATAAATAGCAGCAGAAGCAGCATCTTTTAATACAGAAATACTTTCCACATCATTTGGGTTTATTTGGTTCATGGTACTTGTTTCCACGCCATCTACCAAAATATAAGGATCTGCAGAATTCAATGTACCTACCCCGCGTACACGAATAGTACCTCCATCCATACCCGGTGCACCTCCACCATTGGTTACAGTCACACCTGCCATAAGCCCCTGAATACCGGTTGATAAGTTTTGAATAGGTCTGCTTTCCAAAGTCTTGCTGTCCACTTGAGCAACAGAGCCACTCAGATTAGCTTTCTTCTGAATACCATATCCTACTACAACCACATCACCCAACATTTCCGAATCTTCCTTCAATATAATAGTAAATTCACGTTGATCCTTTATAGGAATCTCCAGTGTCTTGTAACCAAGATAAGAAATCTGCAAAATGTCTTTGGGATTTACATCCAATGTAAAATCTCCTTCAAAACCGGTAATAACACCATTCGTAGTACCTTTTACCAACACGTTAGCACCAATAATAGGACCTGTGGCATCCATTACTATACCCTTGATTGTCACTTTAGTCTGTCTCACTGTCTGAGCTTCTGATGCAGAAGCCTTTCTCAATGTAATCTGGCGGTCGTTAATCTCATATACCACGTTTTGTCCTTGAAGTGATTCGTTCAAAATTTCCTGCACGGGTCTGCTTTTCAAATTCACATTAACACGTTTGTCTAGGTTGACAGCATTTTTATCATACAAAAAGACAAAATCACTATTGTTTTCTATATAATCCAATACCTCCCTCACTGTGGTATTCGACATTTGAATTGTAAAATCTCGGCTTTGAGCGTATTCTAAATTTACACTAGCATAAATAGGTAAGTTGAATGAACAAAGACCGGCTAGCAATAAAGATTTAAAAGTATTACTCTTGCTGTAATTATTCTTTCTCGTGTATTTCATACGGTAATTTTATTAAATTTAAACGTTTCTAATAGTTTTCTATTGCATTAGCACATATCACTACATAATTCTTTCTCATTATGTCTTTAAGTAGTATTTTTTATCATAATATAATATTATAGGTTAATTATTATTTCTCCTTACAAATACCGTATCGCTCCTTTCCTCAAAAGTTATCGGGAAAGAATGTGACAACGAATGCAGCACTTTACTAAAATCATTCTTTAATTCCAGTTTTCCTGACACACGTATATCTTCCATGTTGTCCACTATCTTAATTTTTTTATCATAATAAAGTTCCAATTTACGTAGTACATCTGTCAATGGCTTTTCTGTATTGTACACCAGTAAATTATCCACCCAACTAACATATTCTTTCACATCCACCTCTATCGGTGATGCAAGTTTTCCATGCTGTATACTAATGTATTGATTGGGAGTAAGTACTATTTCTTCTTGCGATTTACCTTCCACTTTAACACTTCCTTCAACCAACACCACAGACGAACCTGATGTCGAATTATAGGAATTCACGTTGAACTTTGTCCCCAACACTTGTACATAGAAATCTTTTGTCCGAACAAAGAACGGCACTTGTTCATTGCGAGCCACTTCAAGATATACTTCTCCATTCACGAATATTTCGCGATGACCTTTTTGAAACTGATGTGGATACATTACATGAGTACCTGCATTTATCCAAAGACGGGTACCATCAGCAAGAATCATCTGCACCTGCTTTCCCGGAGGAGTGATAATTTGATCTATCTCGGTTAACCCTCCCTTTTTAGAGCGAAAATCAATAGTATCGGCACCTATCACAATCTTATTACCGGAACTATATGATATGACTTTACTCTGTTGCACTAACACATTTTTACCATCTGAAAGTTTTAACTGTATATCTTCCACATGCTTTAAGCTGTTTGCTGAATCCGTCAACAAAGCATATTGTTGGAATAAATCAGTATCAAGTATATGGGCGGTATTATAATGGAACAACAATCCGACAGTCAAAATCAATGCTATGGAGGCAGCTATGGAAACCGACATATAAAAGACATGTCTTTGCCTGCGTTTCTTTTGCAAAACCACCTCATATTGTATGCATTCCCACAAATTATTTTTCTCTTCGCATGAGGCAGTCCTCTCTTCCTGTTTCAAGTATTGTAACAGGACACGTATTACTTTATATGTTTGTTGATGTAGTTTCTTCATTGTTTTTTTTACCATTGTTTTGTATTATTACGACAACACTTCAAAAACATACTCACTTTTTGAAGAAAAAAACATATTTATTTTGAAGAAGAGACGAAGAAAAAACCCAAGAACCGTTCTTTACACAAAAAAACCGTACCAAAAAACTATTCAAGTAATCTGCTACGGTTCTTTTTATCTATCATTAACTATATTCTATAATACTATTTCACCAATTTTTCTATGACGAAATGAAATGTAAGCGAACCTTCCCACCACATAGAGAAATTAGTCCCCCATAAATTATTACCCAAATTAAAATGAATACCTCCGCATTTGTCGGGATAGTTTGTAGAATAATTCAGTCCACAAGCTTCTCCCACATTAATAAGGAAAGCCTCATTGCTCCATATACGGAATGTACCATTAGATGTTACTATATCTATATATCTATCTATTCCATGCATTTGGCGATTACCTCTCGGTACCACATCCAACAGATCTATCCTTTCACCAGTCTTTTCTGCCACGATAGAAAGAATGTCATCCGCACTAAAGGAAAGCCAATAAGATTCAGGCAAACGTACCGCTGGCTTTCTATACAAAATACATGATACTTCCGCACGTTTCTGATTGTTGGCTACCCACACATCTGTCTGCATACGCTCTGGATATACTTCGGTTGAGATACCTGTATAAACAGGAAAAGTCAATTCTGACACAGTACGAACTCCTTCTTTATCTTTGATTACAGACTGCGCTATGACCTTCGCATTAATGGCCGCGCTCACCGCTTCGGTGTTTTCCAGTCCCGTTTTCCCTAAATCGGCTATACCCCATTCCGGACGAGTACGCATATATCGGCATTGAAAGTTAGCGTAATCCTTTGCATCAAACATCTGATAAGAAAGTCCAGTTATACGTATCCCTTTCATCAACGGTTGGGCTATATCTTTTACGGAAACTTTCTTATCAATCTGCTGCAATGATATCCTATCTACTTTTGCTACAGCCTCTATAGCTTCTTCTCGTAAGAAATCTGGTAGAAGAGAAATAGCACTGCCTATATAGGCATCGAGTTCTCTCCATGACTGTTCCGCCTTACTAAACAGTTCGGCAGAACGGAATGCCTTGAACTTATTCATATCATAAGCATTCCAATGGCATAAATGTGTTTTAACATCCACCCCCTGAGTATGTTCGGCTATTAATCCCAATTCTATCACAAAGTCTAGCATTTCGTCTTCGTACCCATCAAATTTTCCTTCTGCTAACCATTTGGAGTAAAGACGAGACAAAACTCTAAACTTGGCCATACGTATAGGTGCGCTTCCATAACCATAAATCCAGGTATCACCAATCTCAGAAGTAATGACAGGCAGATTTTCACGAATCTCCCAAAGTATTGCCGCCACTTCATTGAAAGAAGCCCCCACTACCGTAGCATTGGGATAACGCTTACGTATGTCGGCATAAATGCGTTTTACATCTTTATAGCGGTGAGGACCGTGATTGTCACCAGTAAAATTCACCGATATAGCAGTCTTTCCATCGGGAAGCAAGCTTTCTGTTCCATAATCTTGTTGATAAGCCAAAACAATCTCGTTCCCTTCAGAGTCTCTCCAGCGACAGAAAGGAGGAACATCAGGCACGGAACAAGCCGAATTAACCCCCACATGGAGAAAACGGATTCCCGCCTTATAAAATGGAGCTACGATACCTCGCGTATGTCCGGGCACATCCGTCATCTTAGCTGCAATTGTGTGTCGTCCGTACTTCTCGTCCAGCAGCTGCGAAAGTCGCAATGACGCACCAAACATATCCCGATTCATAATCTCAGACTCAACCGTATATGGAACGGCATTCCATACAATATACCCTTTTCGAATAGCTTCTTCTAATCTTTTCACATCCTTTGCAGGAGCATTGCGAAGGAATTTCCAAACAAGCCATGAGCCTGTAGTCCATACATAACGATCATTGCTTCCATCAGCCTCCAACTCTTCTGCCACATCAATAGCTTTGGGAATAAATTCTGTGATATATCTATCTGTCACTACAGAACTTAAGTCCGTAAATCCCACATCCAAATGGGTTTTGAAAATGACATATACTTTCTTTACACTGGTGTTTACTTGTGTCTGTCCGTATCCTTTTATTCCTACAAACAAGAAAATGAACAGATACAAATACTTGAAATTCTTCATATATATATTCATATTATAGTACAACAAGAAGTTGTTTGAACACTATTCATAACTCAAACAACTTTTAATAAATTTCACGAGAACAACGGTTTATTGTGCGTATTCTATATCATTCATTATTTTTTCTTTTTTATTCACAATTTTGCTTACGTCAGACTGAGAAGCTCTGTAGTAGAAACTATCAGACAAACGGATGTCACTGTATGAGCTACCCACCATAACCTTAAATTCACCCGGTTCTACCACCCGCTCATGCTTGGCATTGATTAAGATCAAATCATCTGGAACAATAGGGAAACTAACCGTACAACTTTCATTGGGCTTCAAGTGGACACGCTCAAATCCACGTAGGTTTTTCTCATAAGTGGTGGTGGAACTAATAACATCGTTTACATACAACTGCACAACTTCATCCCCTTCACGACTTCCTACATTTGTTACTGTACATGAAACAGTTACATTTCCTGTATGGGTATGTATACTGTCAATTACTAAATTATCATATTTGAACTGAGTATAAGATAGTCCGTGTCCAAAACAGTAAAGCAATCCTTTGTTTGCCACTGTGTGATAATGCATTTCCTCCATGTTTGCATTAGGCTTGGTAGGCACATTCATTGGAAGTTGCCCCACGGTTTTAGGCCAAGTACCATTCAGCTTACCTCCAGGATTATAGTCACCTTTCAAAGCCTCGGCAATAGCAAGTCCACCCTGTGCACCAGGATATCCTGCGGCAAGAATGGCAGGGCAATACTTATCGCCGAAATTGATGCTCGCAGGACGTCCCCATATCAACACCAAGACCACTGGTTTGCCTGTTTTGACAAGAGCTTTGAGTAAATCTTCCTGATGCCCGGGAAGATCGAGACTGCTACGCGTACGGCTTTCACCTGATGTATGCGCCCCATCTCCTAACACTGCTACAATCACATCGCTTTCCATAGACAGACCGACGGCTTCAGCAATGTCTTGTTGCTCCTCCTCGGTCAGGTTATCTTTTATAAGTTCATTTTCGGGCCAACCTTTGTTTACCAAATCGATGCCTTTGGCATATTTCACACTTATACTATTATCATTCTTATAAACCTCCTTTAACCCGTCGTACACACTCATATAATGTTTGAATCCACGAGGACCATAATGAGTAGGAATATACCCACGAGACCGGGCATTAGGCCCTATTACTGCAATTCTTTTATAACGGTTATCCAACGGAAGCATTTGCTTATCATTCTTGAGCAGCACCAAGCATTCTCTTGAAGCACGCAATGCTGTGGTTTGATGAGCGTCCGAAGAAACAATCTCCCCTACAGTTTTGATATCACCTACGTAAGGCTGGTCGAATAATCCTATCCAGAACTTGACGTATAGCACCTGACGCACTAATTCATTCACACGCTCCATAGAGAGTTTACCTTCGTTTACCAATTCACAAATATACATTGCATAAGTATCCGGCTCATTAAATTCCGTACGTACATTCAATCCAGCTTTAAGTGCCTGCAAGCAAGATTCTTTCTCGTCAGCAGCTACCTTGTGCACACCAGCCAAACGACCAATAGCATAGCTGTCCGACACCACATACCCTTTAAATCCCATTTCACCACGTAACACTTCGGTAAGATAGTGATAGTTAGCTGACATAGGCACACCATCGTAATCATTATACGCGCACATCACTCCTAACGCTCCTGCTTCCTGAAATACTTTACGAAAAGGATACTCATGGATATAATACATTTCCGAAGGAGTGATATGCGGATCGGTACGCGCATCCCACTGACGGGCCGCCTTACAATCGCCATATCCCACATAATGTTTAGGAGAAGAAACCACTTTCTGACTTTGGATACCTTTGGCCATTTCCACACCCAGACATGCTACCAGATAAGGGTCCTCTGCCAAACTTCCTTCCCAACGCCCCCAACGCTGATCGCGCGAAACATCTAATATAGGAGCATATACATTAGTATATCCTAAAGCTCGTGCTTCACAACCTTCTATTTCTCCTTGCAGATAAGCCAACTCTTTATCCCAAGTACAGCCTAACCCATTCATGGACGGAAAACTTGTGGCCTTAGGAGCACACAAACCTCTTATGCCTTCATTGGAAAAGTCAACAGGGATGCCTAAACGAGTATGTTCCACAAAGAAACGCTGCGTCTCGTGCATACAAGCAACCAACCTCTTCAAGTCATATATTTCTCCGTTTAAGTGTTCGTCAATATTTGCCACGCCATAACGAAGAACATTTCTTTTCCATTCCTCAGTCGGAATGCTGTCCTCCAGCACTTTTTTATAGCCGTAATAAGTGACAAGCTGTCCTGCCTTTTCTTCCAACGTCATTTGTGAGAGTAAGTCATCCAAACGGCTTTCCACACTTTGCTTAGAATCTTCATACACATCTTTGATTCCATTCTTATTGAAATCTATCCATCCCTTCTTGTAGATTTCTTTTTTATGGGGGAATACATCTTCCGATGAAAAATGTATTTGTCCATATGAGAATTGGCTTATAACCAGACAAACTCCACAAAAGAGTCTCAATTTCATTCTTCTTTTCATACTTATCTAATACTGATAATAGGTTACTAATTAAAACAAAGTAATTTCCCCCAAACCGACACGCCCCTCGGAAACATCCTCTATGGTCACTCTGAAGTACCTGATTTCACGATCCACTTTCATAGGCTTGAATTCCCATCCTGTACATTCGCGTTTATACAATTCCTGCCAATGTTTGCCATCTTCCGATGTTTCCACTTTATGTCGGTAAGATGAACTGTCTTTTTGGAAAACAATACGGCTTGCTTCAACATAAGTTTTCTCTCCCAAATCAAGCACTACCGTCTGAGGTAATATATCCTCTTGGGCAAACCACCAACTTCGGTCGTTCTGATCTATGATATTTGTTACAGGATACCCTTTCTGAAAACCTTCTGTTTTTACACCTGCTACTTTCAGACAAGGCTTGCTCAATATCCGCTTCTGCCAAGAACTTGATTTAACCACCACGTTATCCTCTTCTTTTCCATTAAACGTTCCATGCACTCCATCTGGAAGATAAGCGCCCTTATAAGGTGTAGTTGTAATCTCAGCCTTCCCTTTTGACACACCTTCAGCAGTAGCTTCTACTTGAATATTCCCAGCCTTACGGGTTGTACGTATCCATGCAAAAGCAATTCCTCCTTCCACTGTTTGAGGAGTGACACCTATTCTACTGATAGTATCACCTATCAATACTCCTTCGCCAAAAACACGAATATTCACTTTCAAGTTAGAATCATACACACGAGAGCCATGCTGATCACACACAATGATATAAACAGGAATCATATCCGAACCATCAGCTACGGGAGCTACGTTTTCTGTCTTTATATTAACACGAAGGCAGTGGGCTTTTCCCGGTGTAGTCACACGATGTCTGGCAACTACTTTTCCGCCAATGACCCCTTCTGCTTCTAAAGTACCAGCCTCATAACCACCAGCATTGAAAACAAAAGCAGGGCTTCCGCCTTTTTCAACAATCGACTGGTAAAACGGTGTTCTTTCCGCACGTGTCTGTGTTCCTATCTTTTTGCCATTACGATAAAGCCTTACTTCATCACAATTAGAGAATACCATAATATCGGAAGTTGATGAAACATATTTTTCTGAAGCATTGTAAGAGGCTATAAAAACCATTGCCCCGTCGTACAAACCAGGTTGCGAGATGGAAGGGTCACGCATGCTTTGCAGCATAAAGTAACTAAACTTAGGATATCTGTTCATATCTACCACACCACTATACATAGTTTCATCCTCACTACCACGAGCATAGTCATTATAACTCCATACAAAATGCCCCCCCATATAAGGATTTGCATCCAACATGCACCAATCAAAATAGCCATGTCCATTCAATTGTTCAAGTCTGCTCCGACATTGCTTCATTTGTTCTTCTTCATTCTCCACCAAGCTGACACGTGGTTTTTCCCCCACTCCATCCCCCCATTCACGAGTAAACAAAGGTTTTATTGAGATAAAATCTTCCAGATAATTACTCATCACATCCCCGTCTTTAGGAAACTTTGACACTTGCTTGTAGAATACATCGTAATAATCCTCCATATCGGTATGTCCGAAATAGTCGCCGGCTGTATACATTTGGTCGCCTGGATACTCGGCATGAGCCATCTCAAAAAGCCCTTTTGCCAATGCTACCGGATAACGCGATTCATTCAATGCCGTTTCCCAAAGTATAACAGACGGGTGATTTCGATCTCTACGAATCATTCCTTTTCCTACCTCGTAAAGACGTTTTATGAATATACTGTCAGGATTATAGAATTGCCAACCTGGAATACACTCCACCACTAACAGACCATAACGATCACATGCATCAAGAAATGCTGGGTCACTGGGGTAATGCGCTGCACGCACCGCATTATATCCTCCCCTTTTCAGGCCTATCACATCACGCTCTTGCATGGAATTTGCTGCAGCGTCTCCAACATGCGGGAAAGCCTGATGACGATTGGCACCCCGAAGATACAATTTTTCTCCATTAATAAAGAAACCGTCTTTTACCGTATAACGTATAGTACGGATTCCTATTTGCTGTGAAGTTTCATCCAAAATATTTCCATGTTGGATAATACATGTACGCAATGTATAAAGATAAGGTGTGTATGGATGCCATAACTTAGGATTATCAAGCTGTAATTCTTGCGACATACACTGGTCCGACTGTTTTTCAAGCCAAAAATTGTTTTTTGTTTCTGCCACTACTATACCCGAATCATCTATGAGCTGCGACAACACATCAACAGACAAGTCTTTAGAAGTCTTGTTGCGTACATGGGTAGCGACATGAGTACAAGCATGTCTACGGCTGACTTCCGGGAAAGTTACAAATTGCCCTCCTCCAGCAGTGATATCCTCCTGTAAAGGATCCGTAATATAAACATTTTCGGTTATTATCATGCGCACATCACGGTATATGCCACTGTAGTAATAGAAGTCCATTCTTTCCTGTGGTTTGCCCGGAGGAGTAAGCGGGTCATGTCCGGCAGTTACCTTGACAGCCAGCAAATTGGTTTTATCCCACTTGATATGTTCTGTCAAATCAACTGTGAAACCAAGATAACCTCCATAATGTTCCGCCACTTTTTCTTCATTAAGATAAACTTCGCAATTAGTCATTACCCCTTCGAAAGACACAACGACACGTTTACCTTTATATATATTACTGAGTGTAAAGTAACGGCGATACCATCCCGTGCCATCATAGATAGAATTACCACCACAATGTTTCTTCTCCAACTGCATGACATGAGGCAACACCACAGGTATCCAAGACTCATCATTCAGTTTCAGATTGGCACCTTTTTCAATTTCCCCTCTGTAAAAAGCCCAGTCTGTATTCATATTCAACGTCTTTCTCTCAGAAGAATATGCTTTGGTGCTGTATAACACAGCACCAAAGCATATTAGACATAACAACAGATAATGTTTCATAGTATGATTATTTTCTGATTTCTGCATCATTAGCATAAGGTGCTATTTGCATGGCTTTTAAGATTGCCCCATTACCTGTTTGACGCAAACCTAATACTAAAACATTCTTCCGAGAGCCAAAATTCAACCAGCACTCCGGCAAATAATATTCTCTTTGAGGGCCCGCCTCCCAATGACGACCGATATTGTGCCCGTTAAGCCACATATATCCGTTACCAGATGCATTGATACGTGCCAACCATGGAATCCACACATTAGATTGCTGTCTAGGCAGTTCAAATTCTATTCTATACCAAGTAAACAAACCATCAGGAGTTCCCTTGGGCTGTACTCCATTTCCTCTTTCTGGTATAGAGCATTGAGTATCAAGGAAAACTTTAGTCCAATCTTCAGGAACGTATTCTGGCAAATACCATCCTGCGGTAATACCTGCCATATCTGTAGCACACTCCCATTGCAACGGATGTGTAAGAGCCGACTCGGTAAGCGATAAGCCTGCCTGTCGGATACCAGTAAGTTCTTCCATAGGAAAATAGCCATGAGCATGACCCAAATTTTCGTACACAACGATAATTTCATTATCACCTTCACACAACAATCCGGAAACATCAAAACGATTATCATACTCATCGTGACGAATACGGCTAAAGCAGTCACGTGTAGTCCAACTTTGTGCATCCGCCTTATCAGGGAACAATCGTTTAGCCGGTTTACCATTTACCTGCACAGATACAATATCTCTGGTATACATATTAAACAACAAAAAATGTTCGTCCACAGCTTGTTGTGCATTCAAGTGCACCTGAGCACGATATAAAGTATAGCGGAAATCATTCACATCCAGATCAGAAAGCGAAACCAACTGTGAAAGAGATTTCCAATCAGCTTCAGCAAATGCATCTTCTTTCCTCCACACAGAAGCAACGCGTATGGATTGAGGAAAGCGAGAAGGACGTTTAGGATGTACCTGCGGTTTAGGCCACCAGCTTCCCTTTTCATCCGATGCACCTGCAGGAATCACCCATACTTTTGTACCAAGTGCAGGCAAATCATACACCACATCGATAGGCTTCATTTCCTGCAATCTGCTTTCCTCACTTTTGACAGCGTTAATTTTAACTTTCTCTCCATGTTGATTTATATTGTACATCAACTCTGATTGGCGTCCCAACTTGCCAGGAACTACCTTTACCTTTCCTCTGAGCGGTTGTTTAGAGTCGGTATTGTGTAGAAATATAAATCGAGTGCCATCTTTTGCAACACGCATTCCTCCAAACAAATTCTTCGGAGCATTTTCAAGCATACAAGGCCCCCCTTCCGATCTTGCCAACAATGTACCATACTTCTGAAGAAATTCCCCGAGGGCCTTCGATTCAAAATACTTATCACTTGTAGCTCCATTTTCTCTTATGGCAGCATTGTAGTCGTAAGACGTAGTCATACCACGTGCTCCCCATCCGTCAAAATGACTTCCTCCGAAATACATATAATAATTCAGTCCGCTTGCTCCACCCAAAATTGACATCAATCCTAATGCACGAAAGTGACGTGCATCCGAATAGTGTTCATCACTTAATCGTCCTGTAACCAAAGAGAACCATCCTCCCTGCAATTCTGTCACAAAACCAGGAGCATCCGGCTGAGCCTGTTTAAGACTCAACATACGATAAGCACAATCCGGTGCAGAAGAAAGACCCACATAATAGTTATCACTATCGAATACTTGCGATAATTCAGGGTCTTTACTATATCTACACTCCTGAGTGAGACAAGTAAATACAGGTATATCAATCTTACTATTTCTTACTGACTGATACAAAGCCTTCAAAAGTTCTTCTTTATTTTCGCAATCGTGATGATTATATTCATTCTCTATCTGAATCAGAATTATTCCCTTTTCTCCTTTTGCCTTACGAGTGATTTGCTCTTCTTCAAACTCCTTACATACGGCATCATACCAATGCTTGCACCAACGGATATGTTGATAATCTGCACTTCTCAACCAAAAATCGTTTATGCTTTCAGGACGATATTTGGCAAGCCATACAGGATATCCTCCGCCCGAATACTCGGCACAAATGAAAGGACCTGGACGTACTATAGTATAAAAATCAAACTCATTTTGAGCCATATCCAGCCATCGTCTCAAATCTGAAAAATCAAATTCTCCAGGTGACTCTGGACTTAACGGCATTTTCCTTTCGTGCCAATTCCAAGGAACATAAGTCTCCACAGTGTTAAATCCAGCCTCTTTAATCTTCTTGAATCGGTCTCTCCATAATTCTTCCGGACAACGAAAATAATGGAAAGCAGCACTGTAGATAAAAACATCTGTTCCATCAATGGTCATGCAGGAACCATCATAGCGGATACGCTCTGGATGAGTAAAGTGTTTGACAGGCACACCTTTTGCCTGCATTTCCAAACATAAAAATAGCAGTACAATTATTTGTGATACAAGTTTCATATAATAAATAGTTTATTGGTTTTCTATATTACTGATTCTCTCCAAAAAACTACTCACTTATAAAAGTTAAATGTTATCAACGAAGCATTAATAATAGTAATAGAATCTTTTCCAACTGCATAACGGTACGCAACTTTGCAATGGCTCTTGCTACCAAGTTCATACTCGACTGTGAAGCTATACCAAGCACTCCCGCTATTTCCTTATATGCCATTCCTTTCACATAACGCAAGTAAATAGCCTCTCTTTGATTTACTGGAAGCTGCTGAATAGCTTCAAGAAGTTGATGACTTAAGCGGATATCTTCATCGTTCTTGTCAAAGAGACGAGAAAGTACGGAATCATCTATAGTCATTTGAAAACTTACTTTCTCCAAATCTACTGTTTCCTTGACAGCAGACAATTTATCTATTAGCAAATTGCGCAAAGCTTTTAGAAAATAAGTCTTTACACATTCGGTATGAGATAATTTACCACTCTGATGCAACTTTACAAAGAAGTCTTGGATACAATCTTGCACCAAATCTTTGTTCGGATAGACTTTCATACCATAATTCAGCAACAAATCATAATGCCTCTTATACAAAATCTCCAAAACCATCAAATCCTGAACTACTATATGAATAATAACCATTTTGACCTCCAAATGGTCCTCCTGCTCCTCCTCCAAAACCTTGTGGTCCATCTGGTCCAAATTGGTCATACATTCTTCTTTTTTGTGGATTTGATAATGTTTCATATGCTTCATTTACTTCTTTAAAACGTGTTTCTGCCACTTTATCATTTGGATTTAAATCAGGATGATACTGTTTGGCCAATTTACGGTAGGCCTTTTTAATTTCATCCTCAGAGGCGTTTTTTGGCACACCCATAACCTCATAATAATCCCTTTTATCAGCCAAACTCATCACTCCTGAAAATACGATTTATGGAATCAATCCATCTACTCGACCTAATATATGTTTATGTGCGCAAACATGCGCATCATACGTGCAATATATGATTCAAAAGCTGTATGTCGAATATTGTCGTTTGATATACAACCTATTTATCATAGTCGAAAAATCGTATAAAGTCAATGTTTTGTCGCATAATTACGTCTTTATTATCAAAGGCGATTCTATGTGATTATTTGTTTTCACCGTCTTTTTTATCGCTGTCTACATCTTTAAAATCAGCGTCATATACCTGACCATCAGCGCCGTTTGCATCGCCTGCCGGAGGAGTGGTATTATCTGCCGGATTTGCCTGACCAGCTTGGTTTTTATACAATTTTTCGGATACAGCATAAACTGCTTTTTGCATTCTCCCGCGTACCGCTCGTCGCCCGTGATGGAAGCGATCTTCCCCATGAACAGCACCGCCATGAATACCGTGTCCGCCCAAAGCTGCTGGTTGTTGTCAGAGTCGATGGTGACATGCTGAAACCCGCCCATCTCGGTTTTTGGCAGGCCGTCCAGCAGCCACTCTGCACAGGACTCACAGTAGTCACGATACTCTTCCCTGCCTGTTTCCTCGTACAAAAAGCACAGTGTGAGCAGCGGCGCCATCGTGTTGATGTTGTGTACGATGGGTCTGTTCAGCTTGGTATCGAACCACTGTGTCAGATACTCCAAATACCGCCGTTCTCCGGTGAGCCTGTAGTATTTCCAGATGCCGTACAGCGCCACTCCCTGGGACCAATCCCAGATATCCATATCGAACAGGATGTTGTTGTCATTCTTTTCGTCGTTGATGATATTCTCCAGTATCTGCGTGCTCACCCGGTATAATTCCGTGCGGTCCATCTCCCTGTCACTTCCTTTCTCTCATTCAGCGCGGCAGCGTGTTGAGCGCGCGGTCCAGGTCCTCAATGAGCGTATCCGCGTCTTCCAGCCCCACCGAAATGCGCACCAGTCCCTGCGGGATTCCTTCAAACTGCAACATCTCCTGGTTCGGGTTCAGGCCCGGCGTGTTTACGACGCTTTCAAAGCCGCCCCAGCTCGGCCCCTCCTCAAAAACATCGAGGGATTTTACCATCGCGTGGATGGCTTCGTTGTCTGCATCCGGCACGAAGCTCATCAGGCCGCTGTACCCTGTCATCTGTGTTTGAGCCAGCGTATGTCCTTCGTCTGTTTCCAGGCCCGGGTAGCACACGCTGCGCACGCGGGGATGTTCCTGCAGAAAACGCGCCACCTTATCTGCCGAGGCGCTGTGCCGCGCCATGCGCACCTCCAAAGTACGCAGGCTGCGGATGAGCAGCCATGCGGCAAACGGGTCCATGCACGCGCCCCAGGAAGCGCGCTGTCCGCCGCGAAGAGCGT
>ENA-OOWK01000630-OOWK01000630.1-human-gut-metagenome-genome-assembly--contig:-NODE-630-length-23057-cov-3.687766_pt1 | contig 23057 bp, 14 predicted proteins | sample MGYA00241405_ERZ501317 | MGnify/ENA primary metagenome ERZ501317 (study PRJEB25962, sample SAMEA1972440) | human gut metagenome | biome: human gut; feature: human-associated habitat; material: faeces... | reverse complement strand
AACGATGAAAAAAGTAATTATGTTAGCAGCAGTCGTAGCTGCTTTGGCATCTTGCCAGTCAAAAGCCAACAAAGCCGCAGAGGCAGAAGCAGACAGTCTTTCTATAGAAATGGCTCCGATCACAGAAGTGACCGAAGTTTATGAAGGTACACTCCCTGCTGCCGACGGTCCGGGTATCGACTACGTATTGACCCTGAACGCTGCAACTGACGGTGTAGATACCACGTATACACTGGATATGACTTACCTCGATGCAGAAGGTCAGGGTAAGAATAAAACCTTCTCTTCTAAAGGAAAACAACAGACTATCCAAAAAGTAGTGAACAAAAAACCTACCAAAGCTGTTAAGTTAACTCCGAATGATGGTGAGGCTCCAATGTATTTTGTGATTGTAAATGACACTACCCTGCGTTTGGTAAACGATAGCCTGCAGGAAGCTGTCAGCGATCTGAATTATGACATCATCAAGGTAAAGAAATAACAACCTAAATCCTAACCAGTAAAATCATCCTCGCTACAGCTATCTGTGGCGAGGATGATTTCGTTAAAAGGGAAGTCTGACACATCCCCCTTTTTATTTCTATCCCAATACTCCTTCTCCCTCCTGCAGGCGTTTCAGACGAAGCAATGCCTCTATATAATAATAGTCTGCATAGATAATAGAAGCGTCTATCTCCGAATGAGCCGGCCAATGGCCTGTGCTATGAAGCAGGAAAGCCGGATTACTTTTACCGCTCTGATAATTGTCGGAACTCAGGCTTGTCAGCATTTCGATAGCGGCATCCTTGTAGTGTTTGCCCTTCCCATTGGGGAGATAGGCAGACAGTTCGAGCAGTGCGGAAGCAACTACGGCAGCCGCCGAAGCATCACGCGGAACATCGGGTATGCCTGGAGCACTGAAATCCCAATAAGGTACTTTGTCTTCGGGCAAGCGTTCCAGATAGACATCAGCTACTTTCTGCACAAAGTCAAGGTATTTGGGATCTTTCGTTTCACGATAGACTACGGTGTAGCCATAAATAGCCCATGCTTGTCCACGTGCCCACATTGTGCTGTCCGCATATCCTTGATGAGTCACTCCTTTAATCAGGTTACCTGTAATAGTATCATATACTGCTACATGATATGAGGTATAGTCCGGACGGAACTGACACTTCATAGTCTTGTCGGCATGAGATACAGCGATGTCGTATAAGTAAGGATTCCCCCCGTTCTTTGCTGCCCAGAAAAGCATCTCAAGATTGATCATATTGTCCATGATGGTATTGTGGGGCCAGTTGCGGGGTTCTACTTCCCGCGGCCAGGACAGCATCGTGCCGACTACCGGATTAAACAAAGTAGCCAATGAATCGGCTGTGTCCAGAATCACTTGTTTGTAAGCGGGATTCTTGGTCAGGCGATATCCGTTGCCGTAGCTGCAAAAAACCAAAAAGCCCAGATCATGATCATAAGCCGGAATGCGGGAAAGGAACTCTAAGGATGCCGTAAACTTTTCGGCTTCTTCCAGTATATGCTTGTCTTGTGTATACTCATAATCATACCACAACACTCCCGGCCAGAAACCGGCACACCATTCTTCCTTCGTTGCTTTCCGACAGTTCCAATGATGTTCGTCTGCCATGACATTACGTGGCATCATTGTATAGTCTATACCCGAGTCTCCTTTCAGTTCTACCAGTGAACGTTGGGTCTGTTCCGCGCAATAATCCAGAGCTTTATTCACATCCAACGTACCGGAAGTCCGATGGGCACATGCACAAAAGCCTAGTACTACAACCAACCCTGCTACAATCTTCTTCATTTTTTCGTTCTATATCTTCGTGTTAGTTTCTTATTTTTTATTCTCACTTATTCTTTCTTATCATTTAGTTACCCGGAACCAGTCTACATCCGCCCATCCGCGATTTCCGTCATTAGGAGTGACGCAGAATAAACCGACTTTCGCTCCTATCCACTTTCCCTGCCGGGCAGTAAAAGGTTCTCCCGCTGCTGTATACTTCTTTCCATCGAGACTATAGGCAAAGGTGCAAACGGCTCCCTTGGCAACCTTTACCCGTAAGTAAACGGTCTTCCACTCATTATCAGCCACTCCCGGCATTTTCAGATATTCCACCGGAAAACTCGCCAGTTCCTTCACTTGTTCGGGGTGCTGTTGTTCCGCATCTTTGCATACGACTTGTTGCAGGATAAACTTGTCGCCGGCTTTACGGACAGACAAATAACTATAATCCCATCCCATTACTATCATTCCGGCTTGCTCTCCATCCTGCTTGGCGGTAAACGTCAGCTTGGTAGTAGCCGTAAACTCTTCAGCGGGAAACTTTTGCAGCAACAGATTAGGCACTTCCCAAAAGTTCACGAACTCTTTGGAAAGGCTGCCTGCATAGAGTCGGATATATCCCAGATCGGTCGTAAATCCGTAGGTATCCTGTTTGTTGGCATGCCACTGCCACTGTAATCCCAAGTGCCGTGTATCGAACTCGTCACTTTCCGGAGGAGTAGTTACCGGATACATCTTTCCGACATTCGGCTTTTTATAGGTGGTGACAGGTTCTCCGCAACCGTCTTTGTCTTTATCTACTCCGATCACAGGCCATTCATTCACCCATTTCATCGGATTGAGATGAATAACACGTCCGTAAGCCCCTTGATCCTGAAAGTGGACGAACCACGATTCTCCTGTATTTGTATCTACCCAGCCCCCCTGATGCGGACCGTTGATGGTGGTCTTCCCCTGCGCCATCACGATCTTTGATTCATAGGGACCATAGATATTCTTTGAACGAAGCACTAGCTGCCAACCGGTAGCTACTCCGCCTGCCGGAGCAAAAATATAATAGTAACCATTTCGTTTATAGAGCTTCGGTCCTTCTACCGTATGGTTCTTCCCGTCATTTCCATCGAACACCATTACCGGATCGGAGATCACTTCCGTTCCTTCCGCATTCAGTTCGCAAATAACCAGAATGCTGTTCACTCCGCTGCGGCTGCCGGCATAAGCATGTATCAGATATACTTTCCCGTCCTCGTCCCAAAGTGGCGTCGGGTCGATCATTCCTTTTCCAGCTTTCACCAATACGGGTTTGCTCCATGATCCTTTCGGATCTCTGGTCTTTATCATGTAGATTCCATAATCCGGATCGCCCCAATAAATATAAAACTCTCCCTTATGAAAGCGGATAGCAGGAGCCCATACACCTTTCCCATGCTGCGCTTTATCGAAAAACTCTTTGGGTTCCTGTACCGGCAACGCATAATTCACCAGCGACCAGTTTACCAGATCACGGGAATGAAGTATAGGAAGTCCCGGTATGCAATTAAAACTGGAAGCCGTCATATAGAAATCATCTCCTGCCGCACATACGTCCGGATCGGAATAGTCGGCATAAAGCACAGGGTTCTGATAAGTACCATTGCCTTTATCAGCCACCCAGGTCTGGGATATTTCCTGTGCACCCGCCCAAGTACAGCAAGCCATCATTCCTGCTATAAACAGAATCTTTTTACGCATATTACCTTACTAATAATTTCATTCAAACATACTAATCGTTATTCCTAAAAACAGGTTCTTTTTACCTTATATTAAAACCAATCTTTCAAAAACTGAATCCTTTATCTCTTTTCAACAATCTTATTACTGACCTATTTGCTTATATATACGAAGGGGATCAGGTAAATACCTAATCCCCTCGCAAAAATATTCCAAAATGTATCGTCATTCCCGGTAATACATCAATGTGCCGAAACCTAACTGATCAAATCCACCGCTATTCGGTCCATAGTTTCCACCACCTCCGTCGGGGCGCATTTGCTCTGCCCACTTCCCGCTGTAAATGGAAGATATACCTTTTGCCTTGCAATATCCATAGAACAGTTCCCATGCCGGTCTTTTCGTTCCGCGCTGGTCTGTAGATATAGTTGTATTGGTATAAGACGGATTTGAATAGGAAGTATAGGGGAAAGAATTGGAATCATATACAAAATCATCACCAACTAATGTTCCTTTATTGAAGGCTTCATCTTTGATCAGATTGTACTTGCCTACATACTCAGCCATTGCTACTGCCCTATAATTATCAAAAGCAAACAGGTCCTCACCGATACTATAAGCCATCTGACAGAATGCCCCCATCAATGACACACACAATGTCGCATGCCCTTGGTCACGTCCCGACTCTTCACACTGTCCCAAAATCTCATCAGAATCCGGATCCTGATGCAAAAAAGGAACTGCATTTTTGATATTTCCAGCTTCTTTATATCTTCCTTCTTCATTCTTAAAATATACGATAGCTTGATTAATCAGCACATTATCATCACACAATATTCCAATGGAAAGAATAGATGTCATCTGAGCCAGATCCCAGTTTAGCCAGTAATGCATATTGCCCTGTCCGCCGTTATGATTCTTAAGGAACATATTGGAAACACTGTAAAACGTATCTTTCATCCAAGTCTTGAACTTCTCAAAATCATTCCTATCCCATCCGTTGTAATCTCTGAGCAATTCCGCCGCATTTGCCCACTGATGTGCCTGAATAGGTATCAAATATAAATTAGGGTCTGGAATATTATTAGTATAACCTTCCATTCTCAATATACCCTTGCAGTTCGTAGCCCATGCATTAAACAGTTTTACAGCAGCATCTGCAAATACGGTATTTCCCGACAACTGATAGCGGAGTGCCAGTTGGTAAGCAGCCGCAGCATCATACATACACGATGTGTAATTAGAGTAATCCGGATATTTACCCGACCAATTATTCTTATCCATTCGTTTCAAATATCCATCAAGCAAAGCACTCGTTTTTTCTGTATAAGAACTTTGCGCATAATCGCTTGCTTCCAGTTGAGCGTAGGCATCTTTCCAGGGCGATCGTGTCAGATTACTTTTTACGCGATCAATATCGGCCTGTGTATGAAGCATACAAGGATGCTTCAATGGCAAATAGTCTTTCTTAACCATATCTTCTTCAGGACTTTTCAAATCACTGAATTTACTGGTATCCCCATTGGGAATTTCACTACTGCAGGACATCATACCAAATGCTATCACAAAGCTAAAGAATAAGCTTATATATTTCGTTTTCATATTTCAGATTTATTTGTTATTTTCTTTTTCTACGTAAACTTTTAAATCTTCCAATGTCTTGAAAGTACGTACCCAATATACCTTATAAGAATAAGGTTGTACAGTAACGTCCGCTATCTTCAGCTGGAAAGTCGTCAACTTATCCGATGGAGCATCCGTTGGAAAATAGGGCTTAGCCTGCAAATCATAATATATAACCTGCGAATCTTCAGCCAAAACTCCGGTCGGATTGTTACCATAATCACCTTTGTTCGTATCCAACTTAAGACTTCCGTTACCCGGCACATCCATTCTAAAGGCAAGATAGCGGTAAGTTCCTATATTCAAGACAACCGGACGGTCATTAGAAGCCATCTTTAAGTCTGCCCTATATTTGCTGTTCGATTGCAGAGACATATTTACAGTCATACCTTCAGCATCAAAATTGACCGAAGCGGGCGTTTGTCCAAATCCCCATCCCAGTGCTTTCAGTTCATCCTGATTACGAACATAAGATAGTGACAATGAGACTACTCCTTCACCAACTACTTTGACAGCTATCGATGCTGATAGTCCGGACAATGGATCCTGAGCTATAATTTCGGCTTCACCTGCACCCACAGCAGTTACCAAGCCATCAGCATCCACTGTGGCAACTCTGTCATTGGTAGTACTCCAGCTTAATAATCCAACCGATGCATCAATTGGTTCCAAAAGACAATTTATCAGAGTCTTATCTCCTATCATCATATCATATCCCGGTTCACTTAATGTGATTTTATCAATAGGAATCACTTCTTTTACTGTTACTACAGCCGTAGCAGTCAATTGACTACCATCTTGACTTGAAACTGAAATATTAGCTGTTCCAGGCTTTTTCCCCGTTATCGTACCATCGTCCGCTACCGTTGCAACTTCTTCATTATCACTTTTCCAATCAAACACATTATATCCGTCTGAAGGAGTCACATTGACAATCACTTTCTTATTTGTTCCTTCAAACAGTTCCACGTTTTCAAGCTCTATAGCTGTAGCCACCGGCATTACTTGGACTTCTATTGTTTTGAGAGTCTCAAAGGCGGTACTCTGAGACAAATTAATATATGCTTTTCCGATCATCTTAGCCGTAACCCTACCGTCCTGCGAAACAGACACCACATTTTCATCCGATGATGTTAAAGTAATCTCCGGATTCGTCACATTCTCCGGAACCGGCTTATAATCTAAAACAAAATCCATTCCTACAGCTAAAGGTAGTGATGAACCTACATTTACCTCTATATCATTCATTAGTTGCGCCTCATTCATAGCATCACCATATTCCTTATCGCCACATGAAGCTACTGACAGTAATAAGCTTAGCATCCCAAGACCTACTGACATCCATTTTACTGATAAGAAAGCTATATGTTTCATATTTTTTCTTTTTTATTATTCATATTCCATTATTCTCCCCAACCCGGATTTTGTCCCAAAGTCGGATTTAACTGTAACTGATCAGAAGGCAATGGGTACAAGTAATTCTTATCCGCCCACTGACGCCCAGTCTCTACAACAACACATCCTTCATCATTCAAACTAAAGGTTGTATTCCAGGACTCATATTCAGTCCCCTTCCATTTAATTCCCAACATAGTCTGCGGCATCTCGTTCTCTGCTGTTTTCCAACGTTTCAAATCATCAATGCGAAATCCTTCATTAAAGAGTTCGACAGTACGTTCCCTCCGTATTTCCGTTCTCATATCCAACCCATGTGCCTGTGTAAGCTCGTTAGTCAATGCCGGCATATTGGTATTTACACGTTGACGAACCAGATTCAAGGAAATATTCAAGTCTTCATTTTCAATTTTATCATCTCTCTCATATATGGCTTCTGCATAATTCAACAAGACTTCCGCATAACGGATAAGCGGGAAATCATATCCCTCTTGCGTATCGGGTACCACACGTTCAGCACTCCATTTTTGGTTGCCATAACATGTACCGGAAGCTGGATCATAGACTTTGGATGTTTTAAGATCCGTCTCATCCCACTGCCACGAAGTTCGGCCGAATTTATTCCCCCAATAGCGGGTACCCGGTTTCAGCAACGTATAACGCATACGATTATCGCGATTCAAAAATTCAGAGACCTTTTTATCATACTTCTGGAAGCGCCCCGATTTCTCAATAGGCAATCCATCATCACACAAATAAAGATTGGCAAACTTACGAGTGACCCATTGCACATTTGCCAGACATTCTTGAGTTATATTCTTACCGATTGAGGCCAATACCTGATCATGACGACGAGCAAAAATATACTCATGATTAGAAGACTTTTTAATACCTGCCGGATTTGACTTCTCATTTTCCAAAATGAACATATACTTCTGCGCACTATCACCCAGTATTTTTGTCTCACTGTCTGTTCCAAACAATCGGAATGTGTATCCATATTTAGCATCAATCACAGTCCGTGCTGCTTTGGCAGCTATGTCCAACAGATTAGCGGAACGTTGCGTATTCTGATTACCATTACGCGACTTCTGCCATGTTCCTTCATAAAGAGCCACTCTTGAAAGGAAAGCCTGTGCACCTTCTTTAGAAATTCGTCCTTCCTCTTCGGTCGTAAGTTCTTTAAAAGCCGGTAAATTTTCAACGGCATGATTAAGATCATCGATAATAAGATCGACTACTTCGCTGCGGTCATTCCGTTTTACTTTCATCTCAGGGTCTGTAATGTCCAACGGCTTCTTGGTGATGATAACGTCTCCATACAATTGAAGTAAGTCAAAATAACTATAAGCACGGAAAAAATAAGCCTCTCCTATATATTGCTTTATATCTTCCGGCTTAGCATAAGCTTCAGCATTCTGCAACAATAAGTTCGTGCGCCGGATATGCTTGTAGTTATCCGTATAGTTGGCGTCCGAAGACGGAATTGAATTTATTCCTCGGCTAAATTCATTGTAGCTCTGATAAGTAATCAAATCCGAACGTTTGTCACTATGTGTTCCATCATATACGACAGAAGAAAAATCACGCGTCCAACTATAAAAGGTATTGGCAAACTGCTTATAATCATTGACAGAAGTCCACATATTCTTACCACCCAACTGATCCTGAGGTTCCAGATCCAAACAAGAGTGGAATGTCATTCCTAACACTATGGCAAGGAGAATTGTTATTTTTGATCGTTTCATACTATTCTATTTAAAAAGTTGCATTAACACCTACCGTGAAAGTTCTGTTAAAAGGATAACGTCCTAAATCTTTAGTTTTACGTGAAGCTTCCGGATCCCAGCCGTCTCTTAACTTACTATGTTCCCATAAATCAGCCCCTGTAAAGTATATCCGTAGTTTACTGATCGCATTTGTTTTGGCCAACCATGAAGCAGGTAACGTATATCCCAAAGTCAGATTCTTTAAACGGAGATAGGCTCCATTCTCTACAGACCAAGAAGAACACTGATAATTATAATTATTTATAGAACCAATGCTTGTATAAGAGGGATAATAGGCATTTCTGTTCTCCGGGTTCCATGTATTACCGATGGACTGGGTTGTAGTATTCAAGTAAATAGCACTCATCGGTACCCGCCATGTTTCATTTCCTTCACCACCACGGAAAACTGTTCTGCGCCCCACTCCCTGAAAAATAGCAGAGAGATCAAAGCCCTTCCATTCCAATTCGATGTTGATTGAATAAGAAAGTTTCGGATCATCCGTCCCTAAATATACATAATCATTCTGATCCAGTTTGCCATCACCGTTCACATCTTCGAACATGTGGTCTCCCAGACGAAGATTATCCTGCATTCCAATTCCATTGCCATCCAAATAGTAATATTTGTATTTTTCCAGTTCTTCTTGGGTCTGAATTTTACCGACATAGCGTAATCCAAAATATGAGTTCAACGGGTAACCTTGCTGCTTACCAACAAAACCTGATTTCAGAACGGAAGTTGCTCCCAAATCAATCAATTTATTAGTAGTATAAGTTATAGTCCCTCCAATATGATATTGTACAGGTCCTATTTTGTCCGACCACGTCATGTTTCCTTCCCATCCTTTAGCCTCAAACTTTCCAAGATTCATCGTTGGGGCATTATCTCCCAACACACCCGGATACTGGGCATCAATCAACATATTATTATTTTTCTTCATAAATAACTCTACAGTACCAGTCAGTCGGTTATTGAAGAATCCGAAGTCCAGCCCCAAGTTATAACTATGAATACGTTCCCAAGTACGGTCTGTAGTTACAATCTTCCCATTCGTATCAATAGTCGAAACTTTTCCAGAGCCAATATATGCTCCGCTAGACGAAGAAAAATTGTACAACTGAGTACCATCGTAACGATCTACGCCACTTTGATTGCCCAATACACCATAAGACAGTCTCAGCTTTAAGTTACTGACCAAAGAAGATAACGGCTGCATGAAGCTTTCCTCACTCAAACGCCATCCTCCAGATACTCCCCAAAAGAATTGCCAGCGATTTTCGGGACGGAACTTTGAAGAACCGTCATATCGCAGATTGCCTTCCACCAAATAACGTTGTTTATAATCATAGTTCAAACGTCCGAAATAGGACATCATTGCCTCATGCCATTTTGCAGGCTTACTGTCTCCATCTTTTATCAGAACTTCTCCGGCACCATTTGGTATCTCTAAAGACGGATTGATATCTTTTACAGATACAAAAGTATATTTATACTGTGTGTAATTATACTGTGTACCAGCCATTGCACTCAGATTATGTACTTCCGCCAATGTTTTGTGCCAATTCAGGTAACCGGAAACCATATAGTAGTCTGTTCTTGAAAAAGAATCAGAGTATTTACTCTTTTCCTGAGTAGGTTCTGTCGCCAACAATTTAGTGCCTGCATAATTATACCAATCAATAGATTTCTCTACTTTCTCACGTGTAGCGGTTGAAGTGTTATAGCCCACATTGACAACGGCATCCAGATCCGAATATATCTTCCAGTTCAACGATTCGCTGATATTGATAGCCGAAACCTTCAGTTTATTGTCTCCACCTTCCTCAGCCCACCAGTTCAATGCACGCCACGTTCCCCATCCATAGGGACGTCCGTCGATAGTAGAAGCAGGCAAACCCGGTTGTGGGGAAGACTGGGAAAGAACTTTCCCTATCATACTGGGAGATACTTGATCCTGACGGTTATAACCGATACTAGATGTCAACATCACAGCATCCGATAGCTTAAATTGGTTGTTCAAACGCATATTGTAACGTTGATTGTTATTATTTCCCCATTTCAAGGTACTGTTGTCATACATATATCCCAGTGACAAACGAAACAAGTTTTTCTCTGTACCTCCCGAGACACTGAGGTCATGTTGTGTAGACCATGAATTTCCCCATAAAATATCCTGCCAGTCATTATCCATAAAGACAAAGTCTTCCACATCCTTGAATCCTTCGGGAATCGGGTGTGCACTATGACTCAAATCAATGTACTGGTTCTTATACAATTTGGCTAGTCTGGCATAGCGAATCCAGTTTGAATCAGAATAGCCATCATTAGTCTGAGCAGTAATCACTGCATCCGCCCATTGATCCAACGACATCAATTCCGGTTGAAGCCCTACCACTTTTCCAGTAAAAGAACCATTATACTGGACAACAGTTTTACCCGCTTTTGCCTTCTTCGTTGTAATCAATACAACACCTCCCGCTGCTTTCGATCCATATATAGCAGCCGAAGCATCTTTCAGGAAGTTGATAGATTCAATGTCATCCGGATTCAAATTACGCATACCGTTGATACCGTCACTATATTCCACACCATCTACAATAATGAGTGGATCAGTAGAGTTGGATGAAGACGCTCCACGAAGTTTCATACCCCAACTCTCATCTCCAGGAGCTCCGGAATTACGAGTGATAAGTACTCCGGGCACAGTGCCCTGCATTGCCTGCAACGGGCTTGACATCGTACCTTTATTTTCCAGTTGTTTGGCTCCTACAACGGTTACAGCACCTGTTAAAGATTCCTTTTTCTGAGTACCATATCCTACAACCACCACTTCGTCCAGTACTTCAGTGTCTTCTTTCATTATAATCTTCCGCAATTTAGGATCGGAAGCCGGAAGTTCCATTGATTTAAAACCAATATACGAAATAACAATCACAGCATTCGGAGAACTTACATTTAAAGAGAAATTCCCATCAATATCAGAAATTACCCCATTCGTAGTTCCCTTCTCGAGTATACTTGCACCAATAACAGGTTCTCCCGTCGCATCTACAACCTGACCTTTGACTTGTTTTTGAGACTGTGCTATAGTCCTGCTATCATTAACATTTGCATAAGCCCATGTCCGGGAAGCCGGACACAGCATCAACATCAGTCCTAAAGCAACTATGACCGCCTTATTAGGTTGCGAATTAAAAATTAATCCTCTTCGTTTCATAACATTAAATTTGAGGTTTAAAAATAGTATTAAATTCTTGTTCTCTAAAATTTGTTGAGGCATAAAGATACCTCTCACTCAGTATTGATTCCTTTTCCATAAGCACCAAAGGTTGTTTATTATATGAATAATTTTATATACAGTTTCGGAAGAAGTCACGCATATCACGGCGTCCGAGAAAAAGATGGTTTTCCACTGTACGGCAACTCAATTCTAATTCGGAGGCTATCTCCGGAGAAGATTTATCCTCAAAACGATTTAACGTATAGATCAGCCGTCGCTGTTCGGGCATGGCTGCCAACCGTGTCCGTTCCATCGCCATCAAATCATCAGCAATGATTTTCTCTTCAGTATCATTGGAAGAAGTGACAGTAAAATCATAGAGGTAACTATCTATCTCCTGCTTTTTATAATAACGACGGATATAGTCGGTCACTAAATTGCGTGCGATCGTAAAAAGGAAGTATTTTACTGTATCCGGACGGAGCATCTGTTTGTAATCCATCAGACGCACAAATACATCTTGAGTTAAATCCTCCGCTTCATAACGGTGAGCAATCCGATAGGTAATATAGTTTAAGATTACCTGATGATATTCCTCGTAAGAACGGGTGATAATGTTGTCGGAAGTGTAAGCTGTTGTCTCCATAATACTATCTTTTTCGGTTTTGAACACGATGCAAATATAAAGGCAATTCCGGAGAATGATTTCAAAAAACAAGGGAGATGAATCTCAACGCATCTAGGTAGACTTTATTTTATTTAAGCAAATGAATTACAATCACTTACACACTTTTTAAACGGAGTCTCACTTTATAAAATGAGACTCCGTTTGGGCATAATAAGCAGACCGATGGTTCACATCTCATCAATTTGAGCAAAGTAACCTGGGAAATAAAAAGCCTTTGGTTATTGTCACTTATCACCTTGGCAGGACAAGTGTCTTATAATTAAAGCAGTAAGGGTGATAATAGATGGTGATAATAAGGTGATAATAGAATAGTTCTTGATTTCTATTATCACCTGTTTTTGACAAGCGATCTATTTATTCAATTGATTATCAGGTGTTAGACAGACTATTCAAGGGTAACGTCTACCAATGTTAAAAACACCATTTTTGCCATGAATGTACGTTGTTTACGCCCAATATTGTTCTATGTAAGCTGCATGTATTAAGACAAAGGCTGGGAAGCTTAACATACAAACAAGGCTTGACTAATATATTCAGGTGCTTTCATGTATTCATTTCACGTACGTGAACCGTTCAGCTCATGTACGTAAGCCCGATGAATCACGTACATGAACCGATGGAATCACATACGTGAAACGATCTCTTGTTACTGACCGAATACATTAATCTTACCTGCATAATATCTTAATGAAGGGAGCACATTTACTATTCATCTTTAGCCGTTCCTCCGATACTGCGAATATACTCGTTCGGAGTAACTCCGGTACTTTTCTTGAATGAACGGAAGAAAGAAGCACGTGAACTGAAGCCGCATAGTTCGGCCAATGCTGTCAATGTATAACGGGAGTAATCACTATCCTCTACCATTTTCTTGAACTGGGCAACCCGATACTCATTTATAAAGTCATAGTATGACTGATTAAGATATTGATTGAGCAGATAGGACAAGGAATGGGAAGAAGTATGCAATGCGGCGGCAAGTTCTCCCATTTTCAAGTCGGGATTAATATAAGGTTTTTCTTTCTCCACATAAGCAACAAGCCTGTCATGAAGTTCTTTACATTCGGCTTCGCTCATACGGTTGGCCTTATATTTTTCTTCTGCAGGATGTGGTTCCGCCGTCTTTTCTTCTTCCTCTTCTTCTTCGGATGAGATCTCGTGTACTTCCGTGACCAATGGAGCAGATTTCCGCACATAATATCTCACCAGAACAACGATCAGAATAATCGATATAGCGAGAATCACCCATCCCCACCAAGGAATCATCGGCTGCACAGTCACCTTATAAATGGCCATTGATTGTTCATTGCCCGGAATACGTACACAGAATGTGTATGTCCCGGAAGAAAGCCCATAATACGATACTTCACTCTGTGCTGTCAGCAACTTCCAGTCACTGTCCGCTCCCTCCAGTTTATACTCATATAACAAGGCAGAAGGTAATCCATATGCAAAATCGGTAAAACAAAAAGTAAGATTGTTCTGATTATACTTCAAAGACGATTTATTGATAGAAACTCCATTAGCCAGAATATCCGTAAAGACAATCGGACGGACCTTTCCACGTACCTCATCTACCTGTTTCGGATCTACATAGATCAACCCCTTGGTATTGCCAAACCACAACAGTCCTCTTTCATCTTTATAAGCCGCTCCGTTAGTGAAAGTCGGTCCCGGCACTCCGTCATTGAAGGTGAAGGAGTCATACTCTTCTCCTTCTTCCTTAATACGCAACAATCCATCGTTGCAACCTACCCACAGCCAGCCTTGATTATCTTCTGTTATTGACATCAGCGAGTTATCGGGAAGCGTAGAAAGTACTGATTGATTGCGGAAATGGTCCATCGTTAAGGTAGAAGTAAACAGGCTGCCTTTCTCACGGATAAAGTAAAGGTTATGTTCTGCATCTTCATAAATAGTACGTACTTTATCTTTGTGTACAAATCCTTCCGGAAATACATTGGAACGAAGGCTTTGTGAGGCCGGATCATAGATGCACATACCGGTTTCTGTAGCAATCCATCCTTTTCCGGTAGAGTCAAAACTTACTTCATACACATTTCCTTCGGGCAACTGAGAGTTGGTGCTGGTGAAGTTTTTGATTTGCTTTGTCTGCCCGTTGTAACAGAATAGTCCCTGCGAGGTGCCAATCCAAAGATTTCCCCTGTTATCCGGTTTTACACAGAAGATATGTCCTTTCTGGAAGAGTTCCGTATCACCTTGTGTAAAGTATTTGAGAGATAACGTCTGCGGATTTAATACCATCATACCACCGCCATACGTACCGATATAATATTCACCTTCATAGAAGCAAATGGTAAGGATCAGATCGGACGTAAGAACCGGTTTCACGAAACTTTTCACTATGCCGGTAGCTTCGTTAATATAGAACAATCCGTCACGCGAACCAATCACTTTCTCCGGTCCCCGGTTTACGAACGAACGAATTGATAAATTGGCAGAGTTAAACTGAGGAAGATAAGCGTACGTACGGAACAGTCCGTTTTGATACAGTGAATAATCCAATCCGGCTTGGAAATGTCCTACCCAGACTGCACCCCTGTCATCCACCAGTAGTGAGTAGATAGAATTACTGCGAATCCCTTCTTTATCATTCACATCATGGAAAAAGCGGCGAACCACTTTCCGGTCTTTGTGAGAAAGGAAATGAACCCCATTTCCATCTGTAGCGATGTACACCGTCTCCTTTCCATCACCGGAAATATCAGATATCACATCACATCCCAAAGAAACCGTATGGGCAAATGTCTGTTTCGGGATATCGAAACAGACGACTCCCTGACTCATTGTACCCAGATACAGCGTTTCACCTATGCGGGTCAGACAACGGAAATAATCGGCTTCGGGAACATTCTCTCTGAAATGCCAGGAATTGATCTGACCATCTTTCAGCGAATAAGAAAATAACCCTTGCACTGTTGCCAACCAAAGGACACTCTTATCTTCATTCAGGCAGAGGTCCATGATCCGGTTACAGGCTGCCAGCATATTTTTATCGGTCTGTACCTGAAGCAACTGACCGTCTTTCTGAATAAACAGTCCTCTCTCCGTACCTATATAAAGTACATCTCCATCTGCCAACAAAGCATTGACGGCACAGTCGATCTTCTCGGGAACGATTCTCTGCAATTCACTACCGGAGCGATTCAGCCGCCAGAGTCCGATTCCATTTCCGATCCATAGTTGCTTGTTATCGGTTTCTGTAATACAGTTCACCCGTTTCTTTCTTCCCGAATCTACTCCGCGGAATTCGAAATGCTTCACCTTCACACCGTCAAAACGGTCGAGGCCGTTGTCTGTCCCCAACCAGATGAAACCTTCCGAGTCTTTATAAATAGCATTCACCAACAAACCGGAAAGGCCGTCGGACATAACGACATTACGAAACATATAGGGTTGTGCCTGCAAGTTTTCCCCGCAAACCCAACACATTATTATAAGAACCAAATATTTAATCGTGCTTTTCACCTGCCAACGGGCTTTATCATATTAAACATGTGACAAACATACACAAAAATCTCCAAAAGAGAGCGGTTCCTTATCTAAAAAGTCGCCTCTCCATATTTGCTGATGCTAATAGACAAATACGAAGAGGCGGAAGTATTTACTCAATGCACCCGAATAATTTATTCGTGCCTGTTCATTAAATTAAATCAATCTTGTAAATCCCAATACACTACATAACGCTGGTGATGCAAATCATAAAGCGGACGGATCACATCTCCTTGCTCCGTAGTAAATTTCAAGTCTTTTCCCACACGGTGCAATGTTCGTTCGGGGTGTTTCACGTCTATTTTCAATGATGTACGCAGATCGGCAGGAACATGAAAATTATAAGTATAATAATCGTTGTAAAGAGCAGGATCAGAGAAGGGAGCAGGTGCCTGCATTCCTTCCGTTCCCCGTTCTCCGGCAAGTACTAACGGTCCATACAGCAAAGCTACTTTATTCGGATTATCGGGAGTAGCTTCCAGTTCGATCTGCATGGGATAAGTGGCCGCAATACGGTCACCATCTTTCCATTCACGGGTAATAGCAATATAAGAACCCGGTTTCTGTTTCACTGACACCTTTTTACCATTCACAAGTACCTTCACATTTTTACTCCATGAGGGATATCTCAAATAAATAGTAGTATGCCTTGGCTTTTCTGCACGAAGAGTGAGCCGAGTAGTCTCTTCCTTCGGAAAATCGGTTTCCTGAAGAAGCGTCAGTCCTTTTTCTTTCCAAGTCACTTGGGAAGGAATAAACAGATTCACATAGATGCCTTTATCATTATGGTAATAGATGGCTTCTCCATATTTGGCATGATTCTCAAATCCACTGCCTACACAACACCAGAAAGAATTTTCTTTGGTGCTATACAGTTTATGAGAGCCGGAAAGTAACGGAAGGAAATAAGTTACCATCCCTGTTTCCGGGTCTTGCTGTCCAAGGATATGATTGTATAATGCTCTCTCGTAGTAATCGGCAATAGAAGAATCACCGGTCCAGCAGAAAAGATGGCGACTAAGTTTCAACATATTGTAGGTGCAACATGTTTCACCGGTATAACCAGTCAAGTGTTTAGAGCATTTCTTCGGGTCGAAAAAATGCTCTTTATCACTGCTGCATCCCGGAGCAAAGGTGTGATGGTCAATCATGGTATGCCAGAAAAACTCTGAAAGTTTTTTACTCGTCTCATTCTGTGTCAATTCATAGTTGCGAGCTTCTGCAATTACTTTCGGGATAAATGTATTTGTATGTTTGGTTCCCAAATCATCCCGAAGTTCTTTCAGTGGGTCGATCACGTCATTATGATAGAAATATTCCGCCAACCAACGATAACGCTCGTCGCCTGTGATGGCATATAAATTATAAAATGATTCGTTGATTCCCCCGAACTCATTACGTATCATTAACCGGCGTGTCTCTTCACTAAGCGGTTTCAGTTTGTTATAAGCCCAGTCGCCCATTTTGGTCACCACACTCAAAGCCTGCTGATTATCTGCATATAAGTATTGGTCTATCAGACCGGAATAAAGTTTATGCAAGGTATACCAAGGTGCCCAGACATTCTTTCCCTGAATATTGCGGTTGATCAGTTCTTCGGGATATGCGCTCAAATATCCTCCTTTAAGTGCATTCTGCACTTCGGTCAATCCATTTACAAGGCTATCTCCTTTAAGTTTGAAAATCTCACTTCCGGTAGCAGCGTACATCAATGCGTAAGCTGAAAGCAAATGTCCGGTAGTATGTCCGCGAAGTTCGCAGTCCAGAGATTCCCAGCCACCGAGTTTTTTTACAGTCATATAGCCGCCTTCACGACCTGCAAAGACACCGGCATTGGTCCGGAAGCTATGTAACAGACGATTCACATCAAGAGAAGTCATCCATGCCGAATCCCGCAACATATTATCACGAAAACGACTCGCTAAGAGGCGGACATCCTTTAAATCAAAACTCTGTACCCGAATTGGAGCCACTGTCTCTTTTTTCATTTTTCCCTGATGCTGACCGGGGTATACAGACTGGGCGGACATCATAGTCGACACTGCCAACCATGCTATTACAACTAGATTTTTCTTATTCATAATCATTCTTTATATCCTTTTCAATAAGATACGAATAAGCGCTGTTCAACACTCAATACAATGAAATTAATTCTGATTGATCGTTCCGTAAGCTTTCGTTTTATTCCATATTATTGATAAATAAAGAAACTTCGTTCTATCGGCTCTGCTGTCTGTACCTTTCCCGCCAGCCCATATTGCCAGGCAACTACTGTCACCTTCAACGGATATTTACTGCGAGGAGGTATCGGAGTAAATACAAGTTTGTTTCCGTCGATTTCCGCAGGGCCTTCTTTCACATAATAATATACAGGCAGTCCGCAATCGGAAGTAGCCCGAAGAGTGACGGACTCCACCCCTGCCTTCACATCCCCAATGCCAGGGAAAAGTATATACTGTCGTTTCCCCTCCGTGTTACGGTAAGGAATCCGGAAACTAAGTTCCTGCACTGTACTTTTATATTGATTATCACCGTCATGACTCGCCAAGAGGCAGATGTCTCCTGTGCGACGCTTATTATACATTCCCATGCGGTAGAAACGAACAGTAAAAGTAGTATCATTCACCTTCTGTACCGGTCCGCAGATGCGGGTTATTTCGGGAAAGGTCGATGAATGTTCGTCGGAGATGGTTGTATGCAGACTATCCGTAAATACAGCTTTCAGATGAAAAGTAAGTCCATCTTCCTCCGGCAGGAAACGGGCGGCAACTTTCACATGAGACTTCGGGTGATATGCAAGAAGGCTGTTCTCTTGTACAAAACCAAGATATTGCGGTTTTTTCCCTCTTTCCTGACGATAACGTTCTTCTGTCATGTCAGCCATCTCTTTATCGAAATACCAGAAGGCATCATGCGGATCGCCTTTGTATTGTTTGAAGGGAGCTGCTTTAGCACGTCTCTTTTGGTCAGGATGCCAACGCTCGGCAAGCCATCCGTTTTCCGGATTCAATTTCTTCAGCATCACGGGCTTATCTACATCATACGTTTCCGGCAATCGGTACTCCATGGCTTTCTTCAGAAACAATGCAAGGTATACTGCCGTACGGTCTGCAATATCAAAATGTCCGCGCCCAGTATCACAAAGAAACGAGATGCAACTCCGGGGATACATCAGGCGAAACGCCAATGCCGGATTTACACGATCTTCCCACCATTCATATTCTCCTTCGATCATCAAGCCGGGAATGCCGTCAATAGTACGTTTCCCCCACTCCATGTTATCACGGCCATATCCGGTAAGATTAGTACGCGGTGCGTCTCCATGAAAGGATATGACAGCCAATGTCCGTTCGGGATTCCATGCTGCAAAATTCCAAGGATAAGTTGCCATCGCCGAATGTCCGAAAGGAACAATCGGAACGTATTTTAATTCATTGTAACCGCTGATAGCGGCAAAGTCCTCCAACATCTGCTCAAATGCCCTCTGACTTCCGGCAGATACATCCCATTTCTGGTCCCAGCCCGGAGTAATCCAGATCAAGCCCATACCCATTTCGGACATTTTCTCCCGAAACAGAAGATTCTCAAACAGGGTTTCCTCTGTCATATTGTGAGTACCTATCATCACACCTCTTACCTGGGCACAATCGGAAGGTATCCACAGAAATGCCTGTGGATGATCATCAGTTTCGTTAGAAATAATGCCGGGTATTTGTACAGACCACTGCCATTCCGCCGCTATACATTCCGGCCATAACATAAACACTAATATTCCAAATACTAAAAATCGAAGTAGTTTCATGTTCCATTCATTTATCGTTATTTTATGTAATACGTAACGAAACCAAAGTATACTCAACCGAAAAATATAAAAAAACTATTATTATAGGAACTCTTTCATCGACAATTTCACAAAAACGTCGTATCTTTATTCTCAATTAAGAAAGGAGTGATATGGATTTACGTACAGCAAACGTAACTAGATATATTCTTCCCCTGCGGGAAGGCGGATCATTGCCGGCTTTGGCTGAAGCTGACGATGAGTTCAAATATGTCGTAAAATTCAGAGGAGCAGGGCACGGAACCAAAGCCCTTATCGCTGAATTGATCGGAGGAGAAATAGCCCGTACTCTGGGCTTCAGAGTACCGGAGATCATCTTCCTGAATTTAGATGAAGCTTTCGGCCGAACGGAAGCAGATGAAGAGATACAGGATTTACTGCAATGGAGCCGTGGATTGAATATCGGTTTGCATTTCTTGTCCGGAGCGTTGACCTTCGATCCTGTCGTACATCAAGTGGATGGTAAAACCGCCTCACAGATTGTGTGGATGGATGCTTTTCTGACAAATGTGGACCGTACCATCAAGAATACCAATATGCTGATGTGGCATAAAGAATTATGGCTGATCGATCATGGAGCTTCCCTTTACTTCCAACATAGCTGGACCAACTGGCAGCAACAGGCACTCACCCCATTCGTGCAGATAAAAGATCATGTTTTATTGCCATTTGCCGACCAACTGAAAGAAACAGATATGGCATTCAGACAGTTACTAACCTCCGATAAGATACGGGAAATAGTCAATACCGTCCCCGACGACTGGTTGAACTGGACGGAAGGACAGGAAACTCCACAAGACCTGAGAGATATTTATATTCAATTTTTAGAGGAAAGGATCAAGCATTCCGAACTATTTGTAAATGAAGCGCAACATGCAAGAAAGGCACTTATATGAATACGCAACCATTCGTTTCGTTCCCAAAGTAGAACGTGAAGAATTTATCAATGTAGGTATTGTACTGTTCTCCAAACGATGCAAATACCTCAAATCACTTTATACGATAGATGAGAATAAACTGAAACTGTTTTCTTCCGAACTGGATATGAATTGTCTGAAAGAAGGACTGCATGTCTTCGACAGGATTTGTTCGGGTAGTAAGGAAGGGGGAATGATAGCAAGCATGGATGTCCCCGATCGTTTCCGGTGGCTGACCGCTGTAAAAAGCTCATGTATACAAGTATCCCGCCCGCATCCCGGATTTTCCGAGGATTTGGATGCTACCTTGGAGCGTTTGTTCAAAGAATTAGTGCTTTAAATGATCAATCATGGAATTTATCAAGATAACAGAGCAACCATCGCTCTATGATGACCTCGACAAGAAGTCGGTAAAAGAGATTCTGGAAGATATCAATACTGAAGACCATAAAGTAGCGGATGCCGTGCAGAAAGCAATCCCACAAATAGAGAAACTGGTCACATTAATTATTCCCCGAGTAAAAAAAGGTGGGAGAATATTCTATATGGGGGCCGGAACAAGCGGACGTTTAGGTGTACTCGACGCTTCCGAAATACCTCCGACTTTCGGTATGCCTCCCACCGTAGTTATCGGACTAATCGCCGGAGGAGATACCGCCTTGCGCAATCCCGTCGAGAATGCGGAAGATGATATGTCCCGCGGATGGGAAGAGTTATTGCAGCATCATATCAATAGTGAAGATACAGTCATCGGAATTGCAGCATCCGGCACCACTCCTTATGTGATCGGAGCCATGCGCACAGCACGGGAACACGGAATACTGACCGGCTGCATTACCAGTAATCCAAATTCGCCGATGGCTACCGAAGCTGATGTACCGATAGAAGTGATTGTCGGTCCGGAGTATGTGACAGGAAGTTCTCGGATGAAATCGGGTACTGCTCAAAAGATGATTCTGAATATGATCTCCACCGGGGCGATGGTACGCATCGGCAAGGCTTACCACAACCTGATGGTGGATGTTGTGCAGAGCAACGAAAAACTGCAGACCAGAGCCGAGAACATCGTGATGGAAGCCACCGGCGTGGAGCGTGCGGAAGCCCGCGCCACCATTGATGCCGCTGACGGCAAGGTGAAACTGGCTATCACCATGATTTTGACCGGCAAAAATGCCGAAGAGGCACAGCAACTGTTGGAACAGGCCGGTGGACGTGTACGCGACGCCATCCGGCAGAAATAAACACATCAAACGGAGGAAACACACATGACGAACCAGGAATTGGTCAAACGCGCTTTGGCCGAGCTCGGCGGCCGCGAAAACGTCGTAACCGCCACCAACTGCATGACCCGGCTGCGTATTCAGCTGAAGGATTCTTCCCTGGCTCAGATCGATGAGCTGAAAAAGGCAGGTCCACGTCAAGGATGACAGCCAGGTAAATGATGACACCCTGAAACAGATCGAAGGCGTTCTTGGTGTTGTGCATGACCGCGCCAACTATGTGGAGATCGTGGTCGGCCCCGGCAAGAGCCGCAAATGCGCCGACATCTGCGCCGAAATGGGGATTCCCGCTGCCGCGGACGAAAGTGATTTGTCCACCGCCAACGACTGGAAAGCCAACAAAGCTGCAGTCAAAGCCGGGCAGAAAGACAACCGCATCAAATCCATGCTCAAAACCTTCGGCGAAATCTTTGTTCCCCTGATTCCCGGCGTTATTGCCGCCGGTCTGTGCTCCGGTCTGGCCACTCTGTTGACCCAGGTATATCCCGGCTATGCCGAAAATTCCTTCTGGAGCATTGTCTACAACCTGCTCTCGCTAATCAACGCCTCCTTCATGACCTACCTGACCGCCTGGGCCGGCTACCGTGCCGCCGAGCGATTCGGTGCCACTCCCATCCTGGGCGGTATGCTGGGCATGATGACCACTCTCGGCAACATTGACAACATTGCCAAGATCATCGGTCTGTACAACGAAGAACAGCCCCTGGATGCCATCCTGCGTGCGGGCCGCGGCGGCGTTCTGGCCGTGGTCATCGGCGTCTGGTTCCTGGCCAAGGTGGAAAAGGCTGTTCGCAAGCGCATTCCCGACAACCTCGACATTATGTTCACCCCGCTGATCACCCTGATCCTCTGCGCGATCCCCTATGTATTCATCATCATGCCTCTCACCGGCTTTGTTTCTACCGGCCTGTGCTGGGTGGTTGAGCAGGTCTGCATGAGCGCCAACCCCGTTGTCCGCATCATTGCCGGCTTCATCTCCGCTGCTCTGTTCCTGCCCATGGTGGCCATGGGTATGCACCACGGTCTGGTTGCTCTGTACACCGTTCAGCTGGAAACCCTGGGCTTTGTCACCCTCTATCCTGCTCTGGCTATGGCCGGCGCCGGTCAGGTCGGCGCTGCTCTGGCCATCCTGCTCAAGGCCAAGAAGGTCAAGAACCTGCGTATGGAGCAGACCATCATCGGCGCCCTGCCCGCCGGTGTGCTGGGCGTTGGTGAGCCCCTCATCTACGGTGTCACCCTCCCTTTGGGCAAGCCCTTCATCACCGCCGGCCTGGGTGCCGGTTTTGGCGGCGCCTTCGTTATGCTGATGCATGTCCAG
>ENA-OOWK01000626-OOWK01000626.1-human-gut-metagenome-genome-assembly--contig:-NODE-626-length-23157-cov-2.433556_pt1 | contig 23157 bp, 49 predicted proteins | sample MGYA00241405_ERZ501317 | MGnify/ENA primary metagenome ERZ501317 (study PRJEB25962, sample SAMEA1972440) | human gut metagenome | biome: human gut; feature: human-associated habitat; material: faeces... | reverse complement strand
ACCGGGACGGTATTTTTATTTTATCTTCCATCTATGACCGCAGTCTTGACATACAGCATATGTGACTGTCTCCGTTTTCCTTCGGAGCAACAAAGGTATTACAATCAGTAATCCCAATATGGTACATGCAAGGATTATGTATAATAGTATAGTCAAACACCCGGCCCTACGAGATTCTGATACGGTTTGTATTTGAATATTTTCGCTTTTGCATTTTGGACAAGTCATGATTATCCCCCTTTCTTTACTTTCCAAGAACACCACATTTATATAATCGCCGTAGCGGTTATATCAACTTTGTTTCTTTGATAAAATATTTCGCCGCATTAACAACATCTTCTTCAAACTCCAATGTTTTTTGCGAAGGATTATACTCTCGTTTTTTTGGGTTTCTTTTTATTTTGTCTTTTAATTCAGCTATTCGGTTATCGAAGTATGGATTATCTCTATCACCGTATTTATGACCTAATTCGGTGTATAATATAGCTTTTTCGTATTCATGATTACTTTCGTATAGTCTCGAAAATTTTATATATACATTTAGTGGCATGTATGAAATAAACTGTTGCATAAATTCAGGTGTAATGTAATTGATGGATTTTTCAAATTTTTGCAAGGCTTTTTCGCGGAATAGCGCCCCTTTTGCTTCATAAGCGAGGGCGCAAGCAAACATATCTATTGGTTCGCTTGAATTTTCATAAAGTTGAACTAATATTTCCCACAAAACATAACGTGGCTTATACTTGATAGGATAGCTTTCATTGGCAAACCCCATTGAACGTAATTCTTTGTGGTATTTTTCTCTTATTACATTTATGACATGGTAAACGGTGTCAGCTTCATGCTTTGAGAATCTTTTTAAATCATATCTGCCATCTGTCACAATGCTTTGTTCAGAATCTTGATACCACTCCATATCGGACATATATTTGGGAATGGTATTTTTAATTTCGGCTATTTTTGTACTTTCCATTTTTAGTGAATCTAAAAAATTTTGGATTACTTTCATAAAGCACCTACATAATGAGCAACGGATTCTATATCTTGTACGTTGCCTTTTTCAAAATCATTATTTTTTATATGATTGATAGCATGATTAAACGCCTTTAACCGTTTACTTTCACATAAATTTCTGTTTATAAAAATGGTATAACTTCCGTCCTCGTTTACTGTTACAGTTTCGTTTGTTGTCATTCCGTCCATCATAAATACTTGATAATCAAAACTCATTTTCGCCACGCTCTTTTCTCTTCAATGCCATAAGCATATCATAAGTGGTCTTTAAGTCTTCTGGTGTAGCGTCTTGCGCCGCATCAAATAAAACCCTCAACTCTCTGCTTTCAAACAACTTTTGAGCCATTTCGGCAGTTTCATCATTTAGGTAATATTTCTTTCCTTCTTCACCCTCGTTTCCAGTCATTAAATACTCGGCAGATACTCCAAAAAAATCAGCTATTTTTTGTATTTTATCTGCTTTAGGAATACTTTTTCCGTTTTTCCAATCTGAAAGCGTAGATTGCGCTATTCCAGTAGCTTTAGATACTTGGTATGCGCTACATCCTTTAGCTTTCAATAGCTTTAAAAATATTTCATACATTATACGCACTCCTTTGCTTAAAAAAACCGTATTAAAGTGTTGACATGCAAATAAAACCGTGGTATATTGTATATGTGCTTAAGAAAACCGAACACATAAACAAAGTTAAAACGGGTTAATGATGTACTTCTGCTGGTGATTTGAGTATATCACTAAACCGAAGTAAACGCAAGTATATATTAGAGCAAATTATGCATTTAATCAAAGAAACCGTCCGAGGCTCTATCTCGAACGGCTCTATGCCAAATTTGTTTACCCTATGTACTTTGCAGGTTTTCACCACACTCGATAGAGCCAAGTGCTTCTATCAAGTACCTTGCCACTTTTGCAGTTATGGTTCTGCGATATGCCTAATCGCTGGCAAGAAAAAAAGAGTTAGTTCATGGGTGTGATATTTAGGATATCAGCCGGATATACAATCTCACCACGAGAAACTACGCCCAATACCTAACTACCTTTAACCAGTTTAAAGTGCTTTGGTGCCACTATAGCGACCTTAGATTAAGGGAACAGGCAAATTCAAAAGTTTGGTTAACATATCCACCAGCCTTTCTTTTGCCAATAGGCATATCCTAATTATAACTACAAACAAAGGCAAGCACAACTAAAAAAATGAAAGGATGTGAAATTTTGTCAAAGATGTACACATGCGAAGAAGTAGCAGAAAGATATGGCGTTCAGATTATTACAATCTGGGATTGGATTCGCAAAAAGAAGTTACCGGCAATCAAGATCGGTAAGGAATATAGGATTTCCGAGGATGATATTAAAGCGTTTGAGGATTCCAGACGGACAGTGAAGCTAGATTCTTAACCGATTACTTCGGATTAGGAGGAACATATTACAGGAAAAAATGAGGAAAATGGAAATGGTGAAGAGTGATTTAAAATCCGGCATGGTAATTAAAATGAGAAACGGAGTAATGCTTTTACTAATAGAAAAAGGAGGCGCCTTATTCGGAGTTTCAGAAAGATCTATTATTTCTACTGTAAATTATAATGAAGATATGACTTGTAATTTTTCCGATCTCGATATAGTTAAAGTTTACAATCCACCTATTGAAAAAGTCCTTGATCCAAGTCAGGAATGGGACGAATATTTAATATGGTCACGTGATGATACACGTGAAATTACAGCGGAGGAAGCTTTCCGTATCCTAAAAGAACATTATGGATGCGATGTGAAAATTGTGGAGGAATAAAAGATGTACATATCAGAGTTTGTTTGTGGGGTATTGTTTACAGTGACTGTGGAGCTTGTGATACTAATTTCCATTGCCGTGTATCAAACTCGTAAGAAAAAGAAATGAGAAAGAGTAAATACAAGATCAGATTATTTCGATGTCCTGAATGTAACAAGACTATGTATGCATCTAAAAAGGTGGGAAACATGACAGCAACAGGGAGCAAAAAAGCTATGTGGTGTCCATACTGTAAAAAATTCAGGAACATGACACAAATTAAATAAAGAAAGCCCCGGCAGTGCTGCAACACCACCGAGGCATGTAACTAGCTAACCAACCTAGCCAGTTGCAGGATTATAATACCATATTTTTCCTGCATTGGCAAGAACAAATGTTCGGGAAACGAGGAAAATATATGGAAAATAATAAAAAAACAAATTGGAGAGAAACAGAAGAGAAACTTGCACAGCTATTACAGGACGCAGAAAGTAAGAAAAATTATGCTTATGAGGTTATCGGACAGATAAAAAAACAACGCAATTTATGTCTGGTAGGATGGATAATCACTGGGTTAGTGCTTTTAGCAATTATAAGTTTTTAGGAGGAGGTGAAAACTATGAAGGAAATAGAAGTCCAAGGCACGTTTGATACGAAACGATTTTATGACGTGCTGGGAAAGATATTATCACAAAAATATGGCGTACAAATTATTGCAAGACCAGTGACTGAACAGAAGCAGGAAATGGCATATAGGCAAGAGGGAGGTGATAACGATGCATCGAAGAAAACTGCGGAAATACCGGATCTTGAAAGACATCTGTGCAGTGGTCGGGGGAATTGCCGTACTGGTGATGGCCGGATCCGCTGACAGTTACAGCCAGAATCTGATCTCAACGGCAGAGTTTTTTATGGCGTTCGGGATCGCGCTGGACATGATGATAGTAGCATACATAACGCATGACTGTGTGAAAGACAGGGAGAAGCATTATCTCCAGATGCGGGAACTACGTCGGAGACACCGGTTGCAGGGCATGAAAAAGAGTGCATAGGGACGGCAATCCCATATATGCACTCGGATAAAAGATCAAGTTAAGTATAGCGCATTTAAGGAGGATTTGCAAATGAGCAAGATTACAAAAATTAAAATCAAAAATCTTTTTGGTATATCAGAATATAACGGTGATGGTAAAAGTGTAGAACTTTCTGGGCAAAACGGAGTCGGGAAATCATCCGTAATCGACGCAATTAGATACGCACTGACTAATAAATCTGATCGTAGATACATCGTAAGGAATGGAGAGACAGAGGGAGAGATTCTGATCGAGACTGACAGCGGACTTAGAATCAACAGAAAAGCGAGAACAAATCAGGCAGATTATAAAAGCGTGAAACAGAACGGGCATGAAGTTGGCAGTCCGGAAACATTTCTGAAAGACATTTTCACACCGTTGCAGCTTTCGCCTGTCGAGTTTATGGACAAGACTGAGAAAGAACAGAATGCGATTATTCTGGACATGATCCAGTATGATTGGTCACTACAGACAATTCGAGACTGGTTCGGAGAAATTCCTGACTGGGTATCTTATGACCAGAATATCCTCCAGATCTTAAATGACATTCAGTCAGAAAAAGGAGATTACTACAGAAACCGTCAGGATGTCAACAGAGATATTCGAAATAAGAAATCCTTTATCGAGGACATTGCAAGCGAGATCCCGGAAGGATATGACGCAAAGAAATGGGAAAACGAGAACCTTGGAGAACTGTACCAGAAAATCGAGAGGGCAAGGAAAGAGAACGAGAATATCGAAAAGGCGAAACGGTTTGTTGAGCAGAGAGATAACAAGGTTAGATCGTTTGAAGCAGATAAAGAAATTAAGCTTTCAGCGCTGGACAGAGAATTTGCTGCAGAAAAGGAACGCCTTGTAAAGGAGAAGGAAAGACTTGAAGCACAGCTGAGAGAAAACGAAATTAGGATGTCTGGACTTGCAGAGAAAAAAGAGGACAAGACAGCAGTGATCAAAAAAGAGTATGAGGCAAATGTGGCGAAGTATGACAGCGCAATGGAAGAATACAAAGACATTGCAGAGAAAGACCTGATTGACTTCTCTGAACTGCAGGAACAGGCACAGCAGACAGAAAAGATGAAATCCTATCTGAATGAGTACAAGAGAATGTTGGATCTACAGGATGAAGTTGCAGAACTTACTGAAGAATCAGAAGAGTACACAAGAAAAATCGAAAAAGCGAGAATGCTTCCAGGGGAAATTCTTGAAACAGCAACTATCCCGATCAATGGACTGACTGTAAAAGATGGAATCCCACTTATCAATGGACTTCCGATCAGCAATCTTTCAGACGGAGAAAAACTGGATCTTTGCATTGATGTCGCAATCCAGAAGCCAAACGGACTGCAGATCGTTTTGATTGACGGAGTGGAAAAAATGTCCACGAAAATGAGAGAGGGCCTTTACAAAAAGTGCAAGGACAAAGGCCTGCAATTTATTGCAACAAGGACAACAGATGAAGAAGATTTGACAGTGATCGAGTTATAAGGGAGGACATTTATGGACGAATTAATGAAACAAGAAATGAAATATGATGTTTCGGCCCCATTTTCTAATGGAGAAAATTTTAATAATTTGTACAAGATGGCTCAACGAATATCAAAATCGCAGCTTGTTCCGCAAAACTACCAAGGAAAACCGGAGGATTGCATGCTTGCGATTGATATGGCAAACAGGAACGGTATGTCTCCTGTAATGGTAATGCAAAATCTTTATGTAGTAAAAGGAAAACCGGTATGGTCCGGACAAGCTTGTATGAGTATGATTAAAGCCTCAAAAGAATTTAAAAATGTAAGAGTTGTGTATGTTGGAGAAGAAGGTACGGATGAATGGGGCTGTTATGTAAAGGCTACATACAAGGAAACAGGAGAAGAAGCGGTCGGAACGAAAATCACAATAAAAATGGCAAAAGACGAAGGATGGTATTCTAAACCGGACAAATACGGAAAAGAAACATCTAAGTGGCAGACGATGCCGCAACAAATGCTTGCGTATCGTGCGGCAGCGTTATTTTGTAGGATTTATTTACCAAATGAAATTATGGGATGCTGCGTAGAAGGAGAACCAGAAGATATTGAAACTGTGCCGAAAAAAGAAGCGGAAAATCCTTTTGATATCGTAGAAAAAGTATCAGAAGAAACGGAGGCGATTTTCAAATGATTTTAACACAGGAAAATTATTATAGCAAAGAAGCAAATGAAGAATATTTGAGCGTATCGCAGTACAAGGATTTCTGCGGATCTGTCGGAAGACTGGGATGTGAGGAACAGGCACTGGCGAAAATTAGAGGAGACTACGAAATGGAAACGACAACGTCTCTCTTGGTTGGGAGTTATGTAGATGCTCATTTCGAAGGAACGCTTAACATATTTCAGGCACAGCACCCAGAAATTTTCACAAAATCAGGGACGCTGAAAGCAGAGTACCGGAAGGCGGAGGAAATTATAAACAGGATTGAAAAAGACGAACTGTTTATGAAGTTCATGAGCGGGGAAAAACAGAAGATATTTACAGGAGAATTGTTCGGGGCAAAGTGGAAAGTGAAACTTGACAGCTATCTTCCTGGAATATGCATTACGGACCTGAAAGTGATGAAATCTCTAAGGGAGGCGCACTATGCGAGAGACATTGGACTCATGGATTTTGTCCGGTACTGGGGATATGACATTCAGGCTGCCGTCTATCAGGAAATCGTAAGGATCAATACCGGAGAAAAACTTCCGTTTTTCATCGCCGCCGCAAGCAAGGAAAAAGAACCAGATATCGAAATTATTCAGATACCGCAGGAATGGATGGATGATTGCTTATCTGGAATGGAAATGAATGTGAAGAAAATCATTGCTCTCAAGGATGGCGAAATCGATCCGATCCGGTGTGAAATGTGTGACTGGTGTAAGAGAACAAAAGTACTGAAGAATCCGATTTATCCGGACATGCTGATAGGAGAGATTTAATGGAAAAAGGAGATACGGTAGTTACCGAATACGTGGGATACTGCTTGATGTGCGGAAAACCGTATAACATAGAGGGGCATCATTTGATTTGCGGATGCGGGAAACGGAAACAAGGGACCGATGATGGACTGCTTATTCCTCTGTGTCAAGAATGTCACAGGAAACTGCATGAAGATGGAATGAGGATGAAGCTTTCTAAAATGTTGGGGCAGGCAATATATGAGCAGAACCACACAAGGGAGGAATTCAGGGAACGATATGGGAAATCCTACTTTTGAGATCAGAGGAAAATTTTATAAAGGACATTGTTTCCCTGGACTGAATGAATACATAAAGGAAATAGGGAAAAATCCGAAAGCCGGAAATAGGATGAAGCAGGAATATCAAATGATAGCCTGTAATGCAATCAGAATTGGGTTAAAGAGGTTCAAAACTGACAAACCAATTATCCTGCACTATGTATTCAAGGAGCCAAAAAAAGGAAATAAAAGAGATAGAATGAACGTCTTTTCATTCGCTGACAAGGTGATCGAAGATGCTTTGCAAAGAACCGGTGTGATACCGAATGACGATCCAGAACACATCGCTAATACAACGCATGAATTTGAGTACACTTCCGGGGTGCCGAGTATCAAAGTGGAAATAGAGATTGTCAACAGCTAAAGAATAATATATCACATGTCACTCGTAAACATCACGCATAACGAAGTGGATGCCCTCCTGGGAAACCGGGAGGGGAAAGGAGGAAAATGAGAAAAATTAAAGAACAAGCGCAGGAATATTTCTCCAGGATTCCAGATGGACATAGAAATGCAATACAAAGACCGTGGGACAGAGTAGTGGATAGAACCCTAAGAGCTATGATTGAAAAAGCAAACAATAACGGAGACTGCATTATTAATGTAGGAGACGGCATTTATAGACCTGTTCCTTGGGATCCGGTAGATGAAAAAGAATTTCATGAATATTTGAATAAGGAGGACAGCAGAGCCAATGCTATCCAGCTAAAACGGTTGTGTATGCAGAAAACTTTTGAAGGGTGGAAGAATAATGCGACATACTTTGAGCATAAAAGGGAAACTGAGAAATTTGAGTGATTACATAAAACCAGGAAATACAAATAGATAAGGAAAGAAGGTGCAGAAGCATTGGCAAGACCGAAAAAGAGCGGTTTGTCATACTTTCCTTTGGATACGGATTTTTTTGAGGACAATAAGATCAGAATCCTGAAAGCCCGGTATGGGAATGATGGAATGATTTTATACATTTACCTGTTATGTGGAATCTATAAAGAAGGGTACTACATGCAGGTGGATGATGATTTTGAGTATATTTTATCAGATGATCTTGGAATGGATCAAAATAAGGCGAAGCAGGTCTTGAACTTCTTACTGTCACGGTCACTGTTTGACAACACACTTTTTCAGTCGGACAAGGTCTTGACCTCTGCCGGGATACAGCGGAGATTCCAACTTGCCATCAAGGAACGGGCGAGAAAGAATCCCATAACAGTCGGAAGGTACTGGATTTTAAGTAAGGAAGATACAGAACCTTTTATTAAGTGTACTCTTTTTGATGGTTTTTCCGGTAATCAGAATTGTTTTTCCGGGAAAAACGAGCAAGATTCCTCGGAAAAATCCCTAAAGAAAAGTAAAGTAAATTATATATATGATATTACGTTCCCGACAGAACTGACCAGAGCCCTCGATTTGTATTTCCTTGTTCGTGAGCAGAACTACGGTAAGATCTCCGATATTCAGAAACAGGCGTTGATTGAGGAGTTAAAGGGAATTGGTGCGGACACAAAAGAGCGGATCGCCATCGTGAAGAAAGCAACAGCAGGAGGATATAAGGCATTTTATCCGACTAAGGGGAAGACGTCTGGCGACTCCCGAAAGAAATCGCAGAAAACCAGATTCAGTAATTTTGAGGAACGTAATTACAATATGGACGACTTGGAACGTCAGTTATTAGGAAGTGAGCTAAGGAAATGAAAAAATATGAATTAACAACAGATACAAAAACAAAGATAGTAAATGAGCTTATGAGAAAGGAGAAGAATTAATGGACAATTTAACACTTGCTATAGAGATCTTGACACGCTGTGAGACGGAGAAAAAGCGACTTGAGGAATACGAAAAAGAGTATGCGGACGTAGAAAAAGCCGGGGAAGGGTTCACATGGAAAAAGTGGAACGAAGTATACAACAAATACAATCCCATACCGAAAAAGACACAGATCAACAGCGGCATAAAATATGCACGGAAGTTACTTGTAGAATCATATATCAAATGATTGGAGGAAAAGTGAATGAGTGAAGTAATAAAATCTTATAAGGGTTTTAATAGAGACCTAACATGCAGAGGAAAACAATATGAAGAAGATAGAGCACAATCATGTGAATGTGGGATGCACGCCTGCGAGTATCCGCTTGACTGCTTTTCATACTACGATCCGGCACATTCAGTTTACTATGAGGTTGAGCAGAGTGGAGATTTGTCGAGAAGAGGGGATGATAGTAAAGTAGCATCCACAAAAATGAAGATCGGAGCTGAAATCAATATTGTAGGAATGGTAAAAGCGTCCATTAATTACATAAGGGAAAGAATCAAGGAAGAAAAAGGATCTGATGATGCCTACGGAGCATCGTCAGCGACAGGATACAAGGGAGCATCGTCAGCAAAGGATCCAGAAAGTATTGCCATTGCTTGGGGATACAAAGGACGAGTAAGTGGAGTAAAAGGATCTTTTCTCGTACTAGCAGACTGGGAAGGGGATGAAAGTGAATACTGGAAACCGGATACTTGGAAACTGAAAGGAGCAAAAATGGTACGTGTGGATGGAGAACATATCAAAGAAAACACATGGTACACCATGCGGAACGGAAAGATTGTGGAGGTTACGGAGGATGATAGGTAAAAGAGAAATGCAAAAGATAACCATAACAGAGAAATTGATAAGAAACGAAAACGAGGCTATTGAAGCGATAAAAGCAAATATGCCAACAAGTGGGTATCAGATGTTGAGAGAGTCGCTTGATATGGCAATCAAAGCACTCGAAGAAATCCAGCAGTACCGGGAAATCGGAACGGTGGAAGAGTGCCGGGAGGCGATGGAGAAGCAAAAGAAAAAGAGACTTGTGGAGTGGGCTGATGGAACGTTGCATTGTCCTAATTGTGAACATGATAATACCTGTTTAGGCTTTGATGTATGCGTAGAATGCGGTCAGATATTGGAGTGAGGAAGAATGAGACTGATTGACGCTGATGAACTGATAAAGGACAGAGTAGAAAATGACCCTGTGAGAATCGCGGCTATGTGTGCGCCGACTGCATATGACGTGGAAGCAGTTTCCAAGGCGTTGAAAAACGAGATGGAATTTGTTGTAAACGAATATCCAGTGTATGGGAGATATATTAAGAAAAATCGTGCGATTGAAATTTTACATTCTGGGGTTATTCCACAAAAGCCACAGGAAAGCCCAGACGGAAAACGTCTGAGGGAACGGGAAGAATTTTTCGAGGAGAGATAATCATGGAGTGTAAAAATCATAGGTGCAAATATCATAAATCACGGCCAATGATAACATCATTTTACGGAGAGAAAATAAGTATGGTTCAGGGGTGTAAGTACGGATATTGCAAATTGAACGCAGATAAAAACAGAAAGAAAAGGTGATGTGAATGGGCAGAGAAATATTATTTAAAGCCAAGCGGAAGAACTGGCGGGAGTTGCCGAAGGAAGAATGGTGGGTTGAGGGAAATCTTATCACCAACGAAAGAGAAGAAGGAACAGCATATATCGGATATATATTTGATGTTCATAACGGAGTGATTGAAGATTTTGATATTGTTGAAATCGACCCCGAAACCCTCTGCCAGTACACCGGGCTGAACGACAAGAACGGTAAGCGGATATGGGAGAATGATATTCTGCACAATGGAAACAAAATGATAGTTAAATGGAATGAGCCGTGCGGAAGATGGGATTTATATATTGTTAATGTTAGTCATATACCAATGGGAGCATGGCGTCCACTGGTAATTGATTGGAGAACTTCTGATTGGAAAGAATATTCAGACTGTCACGAATGCGAAGTTATCGACAATATTTTCGACAATCCCGAATTATTAGGAGGTGCAGAATAACATGCAAAAATACATTTGCCCGAATTGCGGACAGGCTATTGAAAATGAAAGAGAGCTAATTATGACAAGTGAATTTTATAAACCCCTTACACCCTCCTTTAGGAATGACATAAACACTGCCATAGAGAATCAAATTAAAGAGTTAAATACTTGTAAGGGCAATGCTTTTGTAAATATGCAGATTATTGGATTGACAGCACATAAAAATCTAATAAATGCATTGCCAGACGGTTATCCGATACCGTGTAAAAAATGAGAATTTGGAGGGAATGGAAGATGTTATATCCCAAAACTAAATTAGAGAAAAATCATACTTTTTGCACTTGCAGTATACCGAATTTCCGAAATGCGTCTGAGTGGAATAAGCCGATAAAGAGAATATCTAAATTGGTATTGCCGAAAAGTCCTTATGGAGAAACGACACATTACTTGTGCGAGGACTGTATTAAGAAAATATATGGAGGAATAAAAGATGAGTGAGATTAAATTAAAACCGTGTCCTTTCTGCGGAGGCGTAGCACAATTAAATTATGAACGCATTACGGGAGAGAATAAAGGATTTTGGGCACAAGTAATCTGTAAAAAGTGCCACGGACGAAGCGGTGGAACATGGGCAGGGTCTTATAGTGCGGCAGAGCGGAAAGAAGTTAATACGTGGAACAGAAGGGCAGGTGAACAGAATGAGTGATGATTTAATCAGCAAGAAAGCAGTTATAGCTTTAATTGATAAACTCGGATATATCAATGTCAGTAGTCGAGATAATTTCAATGCAAATCGCAGAATGGATAAAGTCAGACAGGAGGTTGTTAAATTGCCAACAGCCTTTGACACGGAAAAGGTGATTGAGGAATTGAAATCGGGAACAGAGGATTCCAGAAAAATTTGGCACAGGTTTGGTGACGAACATGCCATTGGAGAAATGAGTGCATATATAAGAGCCATTTCTAAGAAAATAGGATATCCGGTATATCTCGATGTACTACATAATTTCCCTGGATACTTAAAAGGAACAGCTAAAAGAGATGTAAGAAAAATTAAGGAAATTATGCAGAAATTTGAATATGATGATGATTTTATAGAAAGTGTCAACGATGATTTCTGCTTAGGGTGGAATACGGCGAAGGAAATTATTTCCAAAATGTTATCTGATATATATTGGAAGAACAACAGAAACTAAAAAGGGTTTAAACCAGGAGATCAGAGATGGAGAAGTTATTAAACAGACCATATACGAACGAAGAAAAGAGGCAGATTCTTGATATGCTGCGGGGAAACATAAACAGAATATCTGTCTCGACTGATGTCGAAGAGATTGTATGTCAGCTAAATTTTGCTGTGGAGAGGCTGTCTGCGGTGGCTTATTCGAGGATTAAGGAGATCAGAGAAGGAGATCAGAGATGGAGAGATTAACAAGCAGAGATGAGAAAGGAAATCTTAATGTTGACGGAAAAGAAGTATATGCAGGATATCTGTACAATGCAGTAGCACTCCTGGAAGAATACGAAGACACCGGGCTCACCCCGGAGCAGATCATGGAGCTGAAAGAAGCAGTTCAGAAACTCGAAAGTATATTCGGAGATGAAATTACAATTAATCAGGTTATTGATTTTTTCGTTGATTTCTATATTGCACAGGGTGATACCGCAAGGGTTGAAGATGCGGTATTGCTGACAAACGAAGAAGCTGCGAAGTGGCGGGAGCTGAAGGAGCGGGATACGGCGAAAGTGCCAATTAATTATAAAAAACGGAGGGAAGAGGTAATGATTAAAACTGGAGATAAGGTAAAGATGAATGACAAATATTATGTGTCCGAAAAAAATAAAGAAAAAGTATTTACTGTGAAAGCGGGTCCGCAGAATATTGGAGGACAACAATGCGTTTGGCTTGATGGGTGGAAAGGGTGCTATGCAGCTGACGGACTAACAAAAGTGGAGGAATAAAAATGTTGACAGTAGGAGAATGGGTAGACAAAGTCCATGAGATCACATACACACTTGAACATAAAGCTACGGAAAGCTGTGACGAATATATCAGAAAAGCGCAGTCATATCGAGATGGATATATTCAGGCATGCGAAGATTTTGGGCGGGAAATGAGACGCGCGATAAGCAAAGAACAGGGATAAGGAAGTAAGGAAGATGATTTTTTAATGGATCCTCAAAAGGCTGCGAAGCGATTATGAGAATTATGGATGTGGTAGGCGAAAGTGAACTTTTGAAGCTAAAAAGGAAATACATACGGATTGCTCATAAAGACTTGGGAAGTACGGTTGAAATTATCGGTAATATCATAAAAGATAAGTGGTTTGACTATAAGACATTCTTTGAGAAGGAGACTGACATGTTAAGAGAAAAAACAGAAAGGCAGTTAGAAGAAGTATATCAAAGCCGAAAACAATATTTGAACAAAAAAGATTGCTGTGAGGAATTACATGAAATGTGCAGAAACTGCGAAAATTATTGCGGATGGAAAAACCACGATTACGAAGGATGTAGGGATCTTGCATGTTTTAAAAATTGGCTTGGTCTTGAATACCTTGACTGGGTAAATGGATATTAAGGAGATAAAAAGGAGGATTGACATGCAGGAATTGGAAAAACTCGGAAAAGTTATGAGTGTGGTTATGGATAATTGTTACGATTGTCCCCTTGAAAGAATATGTAGTTCTGCTGTCTGCCATATCGAATGGAAGAGGTTTTTTGAATCAAAGGTAAAAGAGGAAGGATTAGAGAAATGCAGGAATTAGAGAAGGTTGAAGTTACGGTGGTGCAGGTTCCGAAATACGTGGAATATGAATGTCCATATTGCGGAAACGAGATCGAGATTGATTATGACGAATTTAAAGACGAAAGAATGTGCGATTTCTGGACGGAATGGGAAGGGGATACTGTAATCTGTGACGAGTGCGGTGCAGAGTTTGAAATCGGAAGTGTGGAGGTGGACTAATTGCAGGAATTAGAGAAGATTCTGGAAGAAATAGAAAACACATTTAAAGAGAACATAGAAAATATCGAAGATGAAAACGGAGTACATCATTTTGTTATCGATTCTTTTACAGCGACGTTTTTAGCAAAAGAAATCATCCGCAAGCACATGAATGACGTTCCGGAAAAAGAAGACGCAGAGATTTGTCTTTCAAAGGAAGATTTTGAATTCTTAAGAAATCACGAGTCTATGACATTTAGATGCGGAAATGAATACGTGACGTTGCACAAGGGACGAAGCGACGGCGAGAAAGAAATGCAAAGAGATAATGATAGCTGGATTCCGGTGGAGGAGCGTTTGCCGGAAAGGACACCTGATGAAAAAATAAAGAACTCATACAAAAAATATCTTGTGTTTATCGACAATATAGATTATTGGGATATTGATATAGCAGTGTATGATCTTTGGAATGATAAAAAATGGAGGAAATTTAGTAATACGTATTGCGAGATTGAAAATGTTACAGCTTGGTGCTCTCTTCCAGATCCATACAAGAAAATACAGGAGGAAAATAAATGAAAATAAAAGCTCAGGACGGAAACATTTATGAAGCAAGAAACTTAGAAATGGACGTGTGTGTTTTAAAGTGTAATGACATCAAAGACAGGAGAAAAAAACATAAACTTGGTAAATACAAAAGCCTTGATAGAGCAAGGGAGGTATTTTCAGAAATAGCATGTTGCCAAGAAAATTATTTTGAAATGCCGGAGGAATAAAAAAGGTAACTCATAAACGAAACAGATCAAAGGTACTCAGGAATCGGAAGAACAAAAGGTATATGAGACGGCATATGGATGTACTGAGTTACTTAAGGGAAAGGACCAGTGATAAAAATGAGCACAAGGGATACATACCTTAAGGATTATGGACTGACATACGAAGATGGGAGACGGATCGTTGCATACTGCCGGAAAGCCAGAGACTACGATCAGAGACTGATTCTTCAGGCGGCGCAGGAAGTCTACCCGGAGATTGCACCATATCTTTTCTTAAATCTTACAACTGGGCTTGGATATGACAGGATGGGAAATATACAGATGCAGAGGAAAGATTTTCAGGGGTACAGAAGGAAAACAATAGAGACGTATAACAGGTATATGATACTGAATGGGAAACAGATTATTTGAGCAAAAACAATAAAATATGGGTACAACGACACCACCCCACATGCGGTAAAATATAATTAAGAATACCGTGTGTGGGGTGATTTTATGAATTTAAACAGTATCATGCGAAAGCTACAACGTGCAATTTTGCAGAAGAATCTGGTTATCAAGATAGGCACAACACAATTTTACAGCGCAGAGCAGAAACGCATGATAACCATATACATCTTGAGCACACGGGTAATGCAGAAAAATCAGCGTGACGAGTGGAAAGAAAAAGACTATGAGATATTGCGGACAGCTTCACAGATAGAAATTGTGAACTGTTTAAATGATATATGGCAGGCGGTGAGAGAATGAAGGATTTTGTAATTATTTACTTATGTTTTACTGGTGTTATATTTTTGGCAACAATAAAAGAGTTTGATTCTGTAGCATTTACACCAAAAGAAATTTATGAAATCAATAATTTTAATATGTTTGCCGCTGTGCTTTTGTTCTGTTTATGGCTTATACTCAATCCATTGTTCTGTATAGTAAAATTTCTGTGGTGGATTTTCCATGTGGGAAGGGCTGGTGAGTAAATGAAACTCACACCAAAGCAGAAAGCCTTTGCGGACGAATGGCTGAAAAATGGCGGGAATGATTATAATGCGGCTATAAGTGCAGGATATTCAAAGAGAACTGCTAATAATGCGGGAAGAGATGTCCGTGAGAAACCGTGTGTTTCAGCATATATAGCCGAACGTCAGCAAGAAATAGAAAAACGGGCTAAAAGGGATATTATGAGCCTAGCGGAAATTCAAGAACGCCGCTCTAAGTTGGCAAAGGGGGAACTGAAAGACGATTTCGGATTTGCACCGGATTTTTCCGATCAACTAAAAGCTATGAATGATTTGGAAAAGGCTTTGACTATCAAAGAAGAAAAAGAAGCTGAAAGGAAAGCACTGGAAGAAGCAAGACAGGACGGTACATACCACATTGATCTTGATGTTATCGCAGACGTTTTCCACCCAATGGTTAGGGATATTCGTAAGGGGAATCATTCAGAGTATGTTCTTCCCGGTGGTCGAGGTTCAACAAAATCTTCTGGTATATCCTGCATTATACCGGAGCTGATTAAAAACAATCCGTCCATGCACGCCCTTATTCTCCGCAAGGTAGGAAATACTATAAAAGATTCGGTATACGCTCAAATGAAATGGGCGATAGCAACGCTCGGACTTGAACAGGAATTTCAGTTCAAAAAATCGCCGTTTGAGATTATCTATAAACCAACATGGCAGAAGATATATTTCCGTGGGGCTGACGATCCGCTGAAAATAAAATCTATCAAGCCAGAGTTTGGCTATATCGGTATTTTATGGTTAGAGGAGTTAGACCAGTTTGCAGGGCCGGAAGAAGTCAGAAACATACAGCAGTCAGCTATTCGTGGTGGAGATAAAGCGTATAGATTTAAGTCGTTTAACCCGCCTAGAAGTAAAAATAACTGGGCGAATGAATATACCGAAGAAGCTGAATTTAAAAATGATTCAGCTTTAGTTGTGAGAAGCACTTACAAGGACGTACCGGAGGAATGGCTTGGAGAAGAATTTATAAGTGAAGCTGAACACCTGAAAGAAGTTAATCCGGCAGCTTATGAAAACGAATATGAGGGCGTTGCGAATGGTAATGGCGGAAACGTCTTTGATTATTTGGAACTCAGGGAAATCACGGACGAAGAAATCTCTCACATGGACAAGATATATCAGGGCGTTGACTGGGGTTGGTTTCCTGACCCGTATGCTTTTATCCGTTCATACTATGACAAGGCAAGGGAGACAATTTATCTAATCGATGAGCATTACGTAAACAAAGAGCCAAACACGGTAACAGCGGACTGGATAAAAGAGAAAGGCTATAACGATTACTGTATTATCTGCGATTCTGCGGAAAAAAAGTCCGTGAATGATTACAGAGATTTAGGCGTGTTTTCACGAGCAGCGGTTAAGGGACCGGGTTCCGTGGAATATGGAATGAAGTGGTTACAGAAAAGAAAGATTGTCATTGACCGCAGGAGAACGCCGAACGCATATAACGAGCTTACACGGTATGAATATGAACGGGATAAGGACGGGAACATCATTTCCGGCTATCCTGACGCAGACAATCATATTATAGACGCTCTGCGGTATTCATACGAGCCGGTATTTATGCGTAGAGGTACGCAGGCATAGGTGGCAAGGCAGTTGAATAGGTGGATTGTATAGGAGGGTATATGAATTTATTAGAACACTATGTTGAAAAGATATACAGTGTCGAAGATGTGACGAAAGAATTTGAGGAGAAAATCGGTTATGCTCCACACGAAAAGCTGTACAAAGTTGATATGGATATTAATTGCTATGGAGTAAAGGAAAGAGTTAAAAAGAGTATGTTTGAAAAGGAATATCTATTCATGAAAAAGAATGGGTATTACATGGCGTAAGGTGGTTGAATGGGACTGATAACATGGATAAAGGCGGTGTGGAATAAGTTGTTCAGAAAAGAAATTGAAGAACGGTTTCAGGCGGATATACAGCTTTCTTCCGTCATGGAGAGCGCAATAAACAAGTATTACAACATCACAGCCGGAAAGCCGCCTTGGCTTGACCCGGACGACGATATTGAGAGTATAAACTTTGCCGGATATATCAATGATGTGACAGCAGGACTTGTGACGCTTGACTTAGGCATATCCATTGACGGCGGAGAACGCGCGGAGTATCTGCAAAAGCAGGCTGATTATGTGCTGGCGGTGATTACAGATAATGTGTCGGAAGCTCTGGGAAACTGTGGCATTATGTTCAAGCCGAACGGAAATAACGTAGATTACATAGAGCCAGGAAATTTTGCACCAACAGAGACGGACAGCAACGGTAATATTCTAGGCTGTGTGTTCCAGAGCCAGATAGACCGCGGAAACTGGCGGTATACACGGCTAGAGTGGCACAGATTTGAGGATACCATACTAGAGGACGGCGCGGAGGGAAAAGTATACCGCATTACCAACTACGCTTATAAGGCGCGCGCCGGAAGAATGGCAACAAATCAGTTAAGCATAGGAGACCCATGCAAACTGACGGAAGTCAGAGAATGGGCGAACATTGAGCCGGATATATCCTTGCTGAATGTGGAAATACCGCTGTTTGCATACTTCAAAAATCCGGCACCAAACCGCATTGACCGGACAAGTCCGTTAGGCGTTCCGGTGTGGCACAACGCCCTGAAAGAACTGAAAGACCTTGATATAGCGTGGAGCCGGAAGTCTGGCGAGGTTGAGGACAGCAAGCACATGACTTTTGTCGCGCAGGCGGTTCTTGAAAATCCGATGACGCATGAAAAGGTAAATCTTCCGAGATTTGTGCAAGGCTTAGAAATGGGAGTGGACGCAGACAGTACAATACACGAACACGTTTCAACTTTATTGACAGACCAACGTATAAAGGACATCAATTCCATTCTTGCCATGATTTCAACAAAGTGCGGATTTTCACAAGGAATGTTCGTACTGGACGAAAAAACAGGCATGATGACGGCGACACAGGTAGAGGCAGACGATCAGGAGACTATACGGACAATCAAAAATATCCGGGACGCTTTGCAGGACACAATCACACAGCTTTTGTATGGTTGTAATGTCATGGCGGATTTGTACAGCAACACGCCACCGGAGCTGTGGGAAACACTCAAAGAGGGCATATCTTTCAGCTTTGGAGATATTACATACAACTATCAGGAAGATATGGCAAACTGGTGGAAATACAGGATTCAAGGCGATGTGCCTCCGTGGTTGTATTACGTGAAATTTGAAAAAATGAGTGAAGACGAAGCTCGGGCAATGATCGAAGAAGCGCAGCCGAAAGAAGACACGCTTTTCAATAAATTTCAAGAGGAATAAAGGAGAATGATCATGGATCAGATTATGAACTATGTAAAACCGGAGTTGATTGTTGTTGCTATTGTACTGTACTTTGTGGGAATGGGATTCAAGCAGGCGCAGGCGGTAAAAGATAAGTACATTCCGCTGATTCTGGGCGGCGTTGGCATTGTTCTTTGTGCTATCTGGGTACTGGCAACAAGTCCACTGACAAACGGTCAGGAAATTGCTATGGCAGTATTTACGGCACTTGTACAGGGGATTCTTGTTGCCGGATTGAGTACATACGTGAATCAGGTTATTAAGCAAATTAAAAAGATGGAGGAATAATTTATGTGTGATATGAGACCAATGGAATTAAGAGATACTGTTGACATGATGAACAGCGAGGACTACAAAGAGAGATTCAAAGCAGAATATTATCAGACTGTTATCAGATACGGAAAGCTGAAAAATATGCTGGACAGATGGGATGAGGGAATCCTGAACTTTTCCCCGACCTGTCCGAGAAGTACATACAATATTCAGATTAATTCTATGGCAGAATATATTGCGATTCTTGAAGCAAGGGCAGTTATGGAAGGAATTGAGTTGTGTAAATAGGAGGTAAGTTATGTATATGGCATTAACAGAGGAGCAGGCGCGGGAAATCAGAAAACTCGGAATTACAGTGATTGAATGGAAATGGTGCGTGAAGGAAAATGTGAATGTGTTTATATACATTATGAATAAAGCCATAGGAAAAGCAACCGGTATAAGTTTGTAAAAATTCTTGGTGCAATGGGATATGATAAGCAGAGAGTATGGACACTAACAAGGCACACATGGCTTGCAAGGAGTAATTGTTAATGCTTACACCAGAATACCTATACCGCATAACCGAAGGGGCTGAGGATATTGCTTCTCAGCTCCACAAAAACATCATAGACAAGATTATAGCCCGTATGATGGCAAGAATCGGACGGGGCGAAGATTATCTTTTGACCGCTACGGATAAATGGCAGATTGAGACATTGCAAGAGGCTGGTTATTTTCTGGAGGATATCCAGAAGGAACTTTCTGACAAGACTAAAAAGCAAGTGCAGGAAATCAAAGAGGCTATGGAAGAGGCAGGAGTAACAGCTTTACAGTGGGATGATAAAATCTATCAGGCCGCTGGGCTGTCTCCCATTCCGCTCTTGCAATCTCCGGCACTTATGCGTATTATGCAGCGGAATTACGAGGCTACCGCAGGGGAGTGGAAGAACTTTACCAGAACAACCGCAAACGAGGCTCAGAGGCTTTTTATCAATCAGATGGACAATGCCTATAACATGGTCGTTTCCGGGGCTGTATCATACACAGAAGCGGTCAGAGACGTGCTGAAAGAGGTATCAGACGCAGGGCTGAAAGTAAACTATCCATCTGGTTATAAGATGAGTATAGAATCCGCAACAATGATGATATTGAGAACGGGAATCAGTCAGGCCGCTGGCGATATTTCGATAGAACGCATGAAAGAAATGGATTGGGATATTATTCTTGTTTCCTATCATCTGGGCGCTCGTATCGGTGACGGCGGTCAGAATCCGGGAAATCATTCATGGTGGCAGGGGAAATTTTACAGCCGAACTGGAAAAGATAAGCGTTTTCCGCCGTTTTCGGAAACTGGGTATGGAACGATAACGGGGCTATGTGGCGCGAACTGTAGACATTCTTTCGGAGCGGGAGACGGTGAAAATAATCCATTTGAACAGTACGACACCGAAGAAAACCGGAAAGTCTACGAGAAACAGCAGAGACAAAGAGCATTAGAGCGGCGTGTGCGCGACACAAAGCGAAAAATCCAGAATATGCAGACGGCTATTGATAATTGCAAGGACGAAAAACTGAAATTTGAGTTACAGCAGGAGTTTGACAGAAAATCGTATCTACTGAAAAAGCAGAACGCCGCATATAAGCAGTATTGCGAGGAAAACAATTTAAAGCCATATAACGAGCGCTTGCAGGTGGCAAAGTGGAATCGAGAGCAGGCTATGAAAGCGACAGGAGCGGCAAGAAGGTATCAAAATGCGAAAGGGGAATAAGAGTGGATATATCAGGAATCATTAAGCAGCTTGCGGAAGAAGCAGACAAAGCTGAGGATAAAATTATGGAAGTCATCACAAAAATTGATATGAATTATTATGATGGAGATGGAGACAGACTACAACGAGCAATAGAAATTCTTGGAAAGGTAACACCATGAATAGATGGAAACCATACAACCCTAACCCGCGTGCTTCTAATGTCGGAGACTGTACTGTCCGGGCAATCAGCAAGGCATTAAATCAGGACTGGGAAACAACCTATGCAGGGCTGTCTTTTATGGGATTCTCTCTGTCGGATATGCCCTCAGCTAATCATGTGTGGAGCGCTTATCTCCGCCGCAAAGGATTCAGGCGGCACATTGTAGACGACCACGGACAGGATATATACACCGTCCGGGATTTCTGCGAGGATAATCCGAAAGGCACTTACATACTGGCGATTGACGGTCATGTGGTATGTGTGCAGGATGGATATTACTGGGATTCGTGGGATAGTGGGAACGAGATACCTATATATTACTGGGAGAGATAGATATGGACGTAATGGACACTATACAGACAATACTTGCAATCTGCGGCGGTATCACTGTTATTGGAGGGGCGGCGGCTGTTCTGTCTGGTGCATACAAGAAATATAAGAAACCGACCAGCGACCTTGAAAAGCGCATTGAGGTTATAGAGACGGACATTAAGGACATCAAACAGAAGCTGAACAACGATTATGAAAATATCAATGAAAACAGGGATAATATGAATTTACTCATGCGTAGTATGTTCTGTTTAATCGAAAACAAGATAACCGGAAACAATATTGACGGTCTAAAAAAAACGAGAGACGAGCTTATAAACGCCTTGACCGAAAAATAAGAGGTGGCGGATTGAAAGTATATGATTTTACCGAGCCGGAGCTTGCATTTTATCAAGAATTTGCTAATTTTGATGAACAAGAACAGGCGCTTTTTGATTTAAGGAAAAAGAAAATCCCGCTTGAACAATGCTGTGAAATTATGCACTGTGAAATGTCAACAGTTAAGAAAATCAGCCAAAGAGTAAACAATAAAATTATAAGACTTACGAATATAAAACGAATGAAAGAATGGATAGAAAATGTATATTGGAAAAAAGTGCTCAAATAGTACTTTTGTTATACTTTTCAAGGACTTTGACGAACTGTCGGAGTCTTTTTTTTATGGCTAAAATTAAGTCATAGAAAGTTATAGAAATAGTCATAGAACGGAGGAAACACTATGGCAGGCTATATGAATAATGGATATGGCGGTTATGCACCGACACCATATTATAACCCGTTACAGCCGCAAATGGACAGGCTGGCACAAATGCAATCACAGTATCAGCCGCCACAGCAGACACAAATACCGCAGACAAACCAAGGTATTTTATGGGTGCAGGGCGAAGCAGGGGCAAAGAGCTATCTGGTTGCACCGAATACAAGTGTATTACTTATGGATAGTGAAGAATCCAGATTTTTTATAAAGACAACGGATAATGCTGGTATGCCAACGCTCCGAACGTTTGAATATAAAGAGGTTGGCGTAAACGTGTCAGAGCCGCAGAAACAGCCAGAAATTAGCTTAGACGATAAATATGTTACCCGGCAGGAATACAACGATTTACGGGGTAAATACGAAGAACTGTATGGGCTTTTAGAGACAGCTACTAAGCCAGCAACAGAAGAAAATAAGAAAGGTGGGCGGAACAATGGGAAATCCTCTATTTAATATGTTGGGCGGCGGTATGCCGCAGAATCCTATGAACAAAATGCTTCAAGATTACAAGAAATTCCGTCAGGAAATGCAGGGCAAAAACCCGCAGGAAGAAATCAACAAAATGTTACAGTCTGGGAAACTGAATCAAAATCAGCTTAACCAGATCCAGCAGAAAGCTCAGCAAATGCAAGGGCTGTTTAAAGGATTATTTTAGTACATAAATCAATGCGCATGATTTTGTAAATATATTTTAAATGGTAGTTGTTTACAAACGAAATATCTTCACGATTTATCGACTGCAATTGATGTATTGTGTTCATTTGAGTTTGTTGATAAAAATAATATAGGAGTAATTGGTCATTCATTAGGTGGTCAGGAAGCAATATGGCTATCATGGTATGATGAAAGAATAAAATGTTGCG
>ENA-OOWK01000617-OOWK01000617.1-human-gut-metagenome-genome-assembly--contig:-NODE-617-length-23358-cov-2.413166_pt1 | contig 23358 bp, 13 predicted proteins | sample MGYA00241405_ERZ501317 | MGnify/ENA primary metagenome ERZ501317 (study PRJEB25962, sample SAMEA1972440) | human gut metagenome | biome: human gut; feature: human-associated habitat; material: faeces... | reverse complement strand
TCTTTTTTATACTTGACAATGTTAAAATTTATAAAATAAATAGTTTTATGGGAAAATATATGAAAAGAATAAAGAAATATTTAATAATGCTAAGCCTGATAGCAGTAACGATTTTTTTGAGACATTCCTGTACAGTACAGGCAGCACAGGAAGATGATATTTTTAAAGAGTTATATATGGAATACCGTAGTGTATTATCGAACCAGAGAATAGATATTTACAGAATAAAACAGATTGATAAGGATAGTCATACTTACATAATAAGTGGAACATGTAAATTAAGACCAGGGGTACAGCAAGGTATTGGAGGGGTTGGCAATGATATATATGAATATAGTGGTAGGCCATCGTATGCTGAGAGATATATAGAGGGGACGTTACAGTCCCAAACAGCCCGGATAAAGGAATTCCGTGTGATAGAAGACCCCGAGGCAAAAACAAAATGTGAGAATAATAAAGAAAATATTTTTTGTCTTCCAGAGAACGAAGATAAAAAGACAGAGTATGATAGAAATAACGAAGATAAGGCATACAGAAAGACAGAGGAGGATTCAGAAACTCCTCTTTTTTCAGTGAATTATACGCCAGAAAATATCACGAATTCGAGATGTGGTGTGTATCAACTGGTGGTGGAAGATAACGGAAAGACCAGGGTATGTACGATTATAACAAATATATTTGGGACAGACTATAAATCCTTTGAGGCGATAGGATGTTGGGATGATAAGAGTGAGTGGAGCGAGTGCACAGATAAGATTACCTTGTATGACGGGACAGATGGTAAGAAAAGTGTGTTTCCTGAAAAGTATCAGTATGGAAGCTCTTTAAACTGGCAGACCGGGGACTATAAAGCAGGAATCAATGAAGATGGCAGTTTGAAAGAACTTTCTTCTATTTCGCTCCCAGAAGGGGTACATTCTATCCGTGTAAAGTATGAAAATACATTGCCGGAACCAGGACAGGCGATATTTTTAGGGATGCCCGGAAGTGCCGGAACACAGTCGACACTAAAGAAGAGAGATGAGGTGTTCCATAATTATCTGTTTTATCATAATAAGGTACATGCCGTATCAATTAATGGTGGCAGTCTGTATCCTTTAAAGGAGGGAGAAGTTAGTCCAGAGCTGAAGCTGAGAAAGGGTCTTAATGTTATCTGTGTAATTGGGAATGATATAAATACGATGAAGACAGCTAAGTATTATAGTAAGAACTATGATGAAATCGGTATGGTAAGTTATGTATTGTTAGTATATTCTAATGAGGATTCAGAAGGGTATACAGTACAAAAGCAAAAGGATGCTTCCCTCAAAAAGATTGAAATATATCAGGGAGCTTCTGATGAAGACGATGCAAAAGAACATTTCCAACAGATAAAGATTACAGAGAGTAAAGAGGGAGGAGAAGAAAAGAAGAGTATTGCGGTGAATTCCTCCTACCCTTATGTCTGGATTAATGCAGTGACGAATGACCCGGAGGCGAGTGTTGAAGTAGAGGATGCCACGGAGTATCTGGGAGGATATTTTAAGAGACTAGATTCTAAGAAAAAATATTTTGATATCCAGACGGTATCGGCGGATGGTTCTACAAAGCAGACAGAGAGAATTTATGTGGACTGGACATTGAGCAGTGCGGAACTACAGAAGTTATCTATTCTTTCTGGTGCAACAATGGAGAAGAAATACAGCCCGGATACAACTTCCTACTATTGTAAGAAAGGAAGCTCAGGTAAGATTGTACTGTCTTATGAGACTTCAGAAAATACAACGACAGATGTATATGTTGACCGCCAGAAGAAAACTTCCATACAGGGGGCAGAAAGTAAGAATCTTATCATAAATGCAGATGTTCATGAAGTACAGTGGACGATTACGACAGACAACGGGAAAAAAGTCAGATATAAGATTTACTTTAACAGAGAGAAAACAGGTATGATATCTGAGACAACCCGAACCCGTGCAAAAAAGATGATTGATAAGATGGTTGCGGGTGGTTATAAAGAGTATCTGCAGAACACAAAAGGAACCGATTACTGGAAGACTTTTGGAGCTGCAGCGATAGGTGAGGATTATCTTAAAAATATGCTCGGCTATGATGTGACGAAGAAGGAATTCCGTCAGGCTACGGATTATGCAGCAATCATCCTTGAACTGGTCATTTCCGGAGAGAATCCTTATGATTATCTGGGAGTGAACTATGTAGAGGGTCTGATGAGCTTTAATGATAATGGCGATTTTGGAATGTATTCCGCAAACATATGGGCATTATCTGCTTTGCAGGCGGCAGGGGCACCAGTGCCAAAAGAAACAGTGGATATTGTAAAAAGACAGGCATGTTCAGAAACATTTGACCTGGATATGAGAGGCTGGGCATTATACGCAGTTTCCCTGTATAACGATGCCTTTACGGAAGAAGAATATGCAAAGTGTGTTAATTCGATTAAAAATGTAGAGATTCAGGATGACGTTAAGATGAATGGCATTAATGTGACTGGATGTTTTGAAAATTTCTACTATACAAATCGGAATGTCATGTCACATGCCTGTATGGTAACGGGACTTACCGCACAGGGAATTGATGTTGGAAGTGGTGAATTTGATGGAGAGAATGGAAAGAATCCATTAAATATATTAGAAGATTACCAGCTAAGTACCGGAGGCTGGTTCTACTCTCCGGAGAATCCTTCCCAGGGAGGCTGGAATAAAGATGCGGTTATTGCAGTGGGAGACCTGTATAATGGTTCAAATGTGTACACAAGATATTATCTGACACCATCAAGATATAAGAAGCTTCTTGATAAAGCAGAAAAACTGCTTGCAGGAACGATTACGGAGGACACAAAACGGGAGGTATTACAAAAAGCATATGAGGAGGCAGAAAAATATGCGGATGAAGACAATGTTACTTCAGAGCATGGAGATGCCTATTATGCCCTTCAGGAAGCAATGTATGCAGTGGACGAGAGTGTGAAGCCGGGAGTATTTCTTGGAACTGCTAAAGAAAGAGAACAGGTGAATGCGGTTATAAAAGCAATTGACTCGATTTCTTCCTACAGTTATAAGGACAAGACAAAGCTGAATTCCATCAAGAAACAGTATGATGCACTAAAAGAGAAGCGTCTGTTTCACTATGTGACCAATGCAGATGTGCTTGATAAAGCATATCAGTATGTGAATGGAATCGACACATTCCTTGAAAAGACAGAGAAGATAGGAAAAGTCAACCTGACAAAGACGGCAAAGATAGAGAGAGCCAGAAAGGCATATGATTCCCTGAATGAACAGCAGAAGAAGGAAGATGCAGTACAGAAAGCGTTCCAGATCTTATCTAAAGCAGAGACAAAGCTAAAAGATGCCAAGACTGCCAATAATGTCGTGCAGGCGATAAAGGCACTTGGGGAAATTGTGACTTTGGATTCTGAGGAGGATATTGAATCCGTCAGAGCTGCCTATGAGAGTCTGACAGACAGTCAGAAAACTTTTGTTACAAATATTGACAAGTTAAAGGAGCAGGAAGACGGTCTTAAAAAGTTACAGCAGCAGGAAGAGAACAAAGAGGCAGTGCGCAAGGTCTCAGACCTGATTGACAAGATAGGAAGAGTTACAGCAAACAGTGCAGAAGACTTAAGACAGGCAAGAACTGCCTACGATGCATTAGAGAATGACGAGGCAAAAAGGCTGGTTTCTAACTACGCACAGTTAGAAGATGGAGAAAAGATTTATGCGAACCTTCAGCATGAGAATGTCATATATGATGTCGTAGATAAGGCTTCTTATGAGATTAGTCAGATTGATACTGCATATGGAGAAAGTGCGGACATCACTGCTGAGAATGCCGATGCTGTAAGAGAGGCAGTGCAAAAGGCGGAAAACTATATAAAAGAAAAAGAGCAGGAATATGCATATTTTAGGCTTATGATTTCTAATTATATGGACTTATCAGCGGCAAAGACAGCCCTTGTCCAGTATGAACTGTCTGAGAAAACAGAAGCTTCTGTTGAAGAATTTAAACAGGCAGTGGGAGAAATCACAGGCTCCGGTATAGAAGAACAGGCAGTGATAGAACGTGCAGAGATACTGTACGAGCTTCTCACAGAGGAAGATAAACTGACAGTTACAGAAGAATATACCCTGTTACAGCAGGCGGAAGAAGCTTTTTCTATATGGCAGGCAGAGTTTGATAATGTACAGGAAGTGGTATATGGAACAGAGCAGATGGGAGATGTTACCATAACAGGCGCAGAATCTTATCAGGAAGTAAAAGATGCTTATGATATGCTGTCAGAAAATGCGAAGAAGCTTCTTCCTGACGAGATAAAAGAACGGCTTTCTGAGGCAGCGGATACATACCAGCAGCTACTTGCACAGCAGGAAAAAACAGAGGAGGTCGTAAAGAAGATTGACGATGCTTCAATCATTTCAGATCTGTCAGATGAGGCGGCAGTAAAAGCAGCAAGAAAGGCATATGATGCACTGGAGAACCCATACCGTGTGACAAACTATGAGACGTTGCTTGAAGAGGAAAAGGAAATCCTTTCTCTGAAAAAAGTACAGGAAAATCAGAAATTTGCCAATACCGTAATCACACAGATTAATGCACTGAAAAAAGTTACTTTATCCGATAAAGAAAAGGTAGAGGCAGCAAGACGTGCCTATGACGGACTGACAGATGCACAAAAAAATCTGGTAGATAATCTTTCAGTATTAGGGGCTGCAGAGAGCCAGATAGAATCCCTGCAGAAACAGCCATCAAAACCGGCACAGCCACAGCCGGCGAAAAAGACAGAGACCAAGAAGACTTCTTATAAAAAGATTGTTTTGAAGAAAAAATCTTTGAAAAAAACAATTTATTTTAACGGAAAGAGACAGACATATTCTCTGGCGCTGTTCGTAAATAATAAGGCAGTTAAGACGGAAAAGATAAAGTGGAAATCAAGTAAACGGACAATAGCGGCAGTATCTAAAAATGGAAAGCTGACCGTAAAGAAAGCAGGAAAAGTTACAATCACAGCTTCTTATAAAGGAAAGAGATATAAATATAATCTTGTGATTAAGAAGGTTCAGTTGAAACTTAAGAAAAAGAGTATCACTATCAAAAAGGGGAAAGCGGTGCAGATAAAAAGTGTGGCATCCCCTAAAAGAAAGATACAATATAAAAGTTTAGATACAAAGATTGCATCTGTAACCAAAAAAGGGAAGGTGGTAGGAAAGAAAAAAGGAAAAACAAAGATAAGGGTAAGCTGTAATGGGCTTGTCCGGTATTGCAAAGTTACTGTAAAATAAAGCAAAGGTTGAAAATATCGGAAAGGAAAGAAAATGAGAAAGTTTTATTCAAGAATACTTGCAGTATGTATGGCAGGTACAATGGCACTTACACCATTTACACCAGTGGGAACATTGATTGGCAATACGATTACGATTGAGGCAAAGGCAGCGGAAGCTGTAGATACTTCCTGGTATGATAATCGTACAGAAGGACAGACAGAATTTACAATTTCTACAGAGGCACAGCTTCGTGGACTGGCACAGATTGTCAATAGTTCGGATGCAGCAGCAGGAGGATTTGTAATGCCATTTACGGGATGTACAGTAAAGCTGGCAAATGATATTGTTATGGATGCTGATACGCCATTTGCACCAATTGGTGTAAGCCGTGGACTCGGATTTGCAGGAGTATTTGACGGTCAGGGACATACAATTAAGAATTTAACAGTATCAAAAAGTTATGACAAGATACCTACTGGAATATTTGTCGGACTTTTTGGTTCAGTACTGGGAAATGCGGGTTCTGTAGCTGAGATTAAAAATGTGACATTGGAAAATGCAACGGTAATAGAGACTCGTGAAGAAAGTACCGGAGCAGCAAGTTCATCACAGAAAAATGCTGTCAAACAGGGAACAGCAGCACTGGTTGGCTACGGAAAGAATATTGTTGTAGAAAATTGTAATGTAAAAAATTCTTATGTAGAGAATAATGTATTGGGAATTACCGGAGGTCTGATAGGTCATGCGCTTGGAGCAGACATTTCTAATTGTAAAGTGACAGATACAGAAGTAAAGGGAATTTCTAATGAAGGTCTTCTTGGAGGAAAGATTAGTTTAGGAACAACGGATTCAAGGGATGGAGTTACTTCTAAAAATAAAGTAACAAACATTTATGTTCAGGGAAAGGTAACTGGAGAGACTGGTTCAACTTATACAGGAGGATTATTCGGTAGTGATATGTCCACTGCAGAAGCAACAGATAGCAGTAATATCGTTATTGGAAAGGATACTGTTATTAAAGGAGATATAAGTACTGCTGGTGTTGTAGGTAAGACTTGGAGTGGATTAACAAATTGTGTGAGTTATGCCAATGTGGAAGGTAGTGGAGATTTCACTAATGGAATTGCTCAGACAGGCGGTAAAAGTGTTTTCTATTCTAATTGTATGAATTATGGTGATGTTAATGGAGCCGATTATGTCGCGGGTATTACATCAACGAAGTCAAAGCCAAGTAGAGCTACAGAAATTAAAGTAGAGAATTGTTATAATCTTGGAAATATCAGTAGTACAAAGGAAACAGTAAATATAGGAGCTATTTCCTATATGACAGAAAAACTTTTTACAGTAGCAAATTCCTATAATCTTGGAACAGTAAAAGATTTATCAGGAGATAAAGCACAGTTTAATGCTAATGATACCTATACCAATGTGGCATATAATTCAGAAAATGGTATAGCAGCCGCAGAAGGAACAACAGGTATTACAGGTTATGCCGCAGCCCAGTTCAAAGACCGTACAGTAGTAGATGCCTTAAATGCTAATGATGGTGTAGAAGAAACTGTATGGTACCAGAACACAGAAAATCCAGATTTAGCTTTCAACATGACTGTAACATCTGATATCACAGTTCCAGAAGCATTAAATGTAACTTTAGGAAAAACAATGAAATTACAGGCTTCTGTAACACCGGAAGATGCTACTAATAAAACATTAGTGTACACTTCTTCTGATGATACGATTGCTTCTGTAAAAGAAGATGGAACCATAAGTGGTCTGAAACTTGGAACAGCAGATATCACCGTAAAAGCAATGGATACCGGTAAGGAAAAGAACGTAAAGGTAACAGTAAAAGAAGCAGAGAAAGAGCCAGCAAACCCAACAAACCCAGCAAAACCTTCACAGCCTACAACTAAGACGGTTAAGAAGGGAACAAAACTTACAGTAGGAACCAATATTTTTGTTGTAACAAACGTAAAAGCAAAAACAGTTTCTTATAAAGGAACTAAAAAGAAAAAGGTAGCAAAGATTACAATTCCGGCAACAGTAAAATCAGGCAATCAGGTATACAAAGTAACTGCTATCGCAGATAATGCATTTAAAAATAATAAGAAAATAAAAACAGTAGTAGTTGGAAAGAATGTTAGAACAATTGGAAAGAAAGCATTCTATGGATGTAAGAATTTAAAGAAGATTACTGTACAGAGTAGTATTATTAAAAAGGTAGGGGCAAAAGCATTTAAGGGCATTAATAAAAAAGCAGTCATTAAAGTCCCTTCTAAAAAATACAAAGCTTATAAAAAAGTATTTAAAGGAAAAGGCCAGGTAAAAACAGTTACAATTAAGAAGTAAATATCAAATGATATGAGGAGCAGGGACTGCTTAGATGGAGCAGTTCCTGTTCTGTAATAGGGTACTATAGTGATAACTGAAAGGTAATTGCAGTACTTTATAAAGTGAGAGGTGAGACCGAATGCAGAAAAACAAAAAATATTTGCTGACAATGCTGACATTTGCATTTGTGATAGCATGTACATTCTTTTTTCAAAAGGATGTAAAAGCAGCAGAAAAAACAGGTACCGTTACATTTTCAATTGAACGTTTTACGATTGGACAGGGGTATTTAATAGAGCCATGTCAGGTAGATATTTATGATACAGATAATATTGCATCTGTAGTGGATAGAGTACTTACACAAGAAGGATATGGTTACGAAAATAAGGGAAAGATACAAGATGGATTTTATCTTGAACAGATTTATTATGCAGATACCGGAAGATTGAAGATTCCTTCTATAATTTCTAACGGACAGCTCAAACCAATAAAAAATGCAAATAATCAAATTATAGCAATTCCTACAAATACAAAAAATGATGGTAATCCGTATGGCGATGAAAAGGGACATTATGCATTAGGAGAATTCGCGTATTGTAATATGTCTGGTTGGATGTATACGGTAAACAATGTATTTCCGACAGGAATGTCCTTGGTAAAACCAAAAGATGGAGACATCATTCGTTTGCAGTTTACGCTTTACGGTTATGGAAGAGACCTCGGAGAAAAACCTGCAGATGAAGAAGATAACAATTATTTGAAATTACCGGATAGGGATGCGATTACAAAACGACTTGCAGTAATGCTAAAGTATAAAGCAAGCTGTGACGAACATGGTTATAAACAGGCTTATCAGAAAGCATATAATGCAGTGATTGACTGGAATACAACAGAAAAGAAAATGAAAGAAGTATTTTCTGCACTTCCGTCAGAGAAAGAAATTCTTCAGTGGGGAGCAGAATATAATGCAAAATTTGCTGAAAGTGTGACAAAAACCATTAACGCTATCGGTACAGTAGATTTATCTAAAGAATCTCAGATAGCAGAGGCAAGAAAGTCTTATAATGCGTTAACCAGTGAACAAAAGGAACTTATTTCTGCAGATACATTAAAAGTATTAACTGATGCTGAGAAGAAAATTGTCAGTCTAAAAGCTGAAAAGAAAACCCAGGATGAGGCAAAGAAAAAGGCAGAAGAAGCGAAAAAGAAAGCAGCCGAAGAAGCCGCGAAAAAGAAAGCTCAGCAGGAAGCCCTGAAAAAGAAATACACCCCATCTAAAACATCTATAAAATCCATTAAGAAGCTGAAAAAGAATCAGGCGAAGCTTACATGGAAGAAAGTAAAAAATGCAACTGGCTATGAAGTATACCAGTCCATGAAGAAAAACAGCGGCTATAAAAAAGTGAAGACAATTACCAAAAATAAGACAGTGACTTATAAAGCCGGAAAGCTAAAGAAAAAGAAAACTTATTACTTTAAGATTCGTACTTATCGTAAAGCAGGAGGAACAACTTATTACGGTAATTACTCAAATGTAAAGAAAATGAAGGTGAAATAATTGTAGGACAATTTCACCCGCTTAATTTCCTAAAATGAAGCAAATACACCCGTCTGGTTGGCATATTTTTTTAAAAGTCTATGTTATAATATGTACATGGCTTGCTTCTCAGGCTCACTTAGGGAACGCTCCTTATTTTCATTCTGAATTGCCAGCCATTTGATTTTAGAATGAAAACAAATATCTGGGCTAGAGAATGTAACAGTTTTATAAAAGTATTTGGCCTGTGCACCTAATGCATGGGCCTTTCTTTTCTACGGAAAACTCTCAATTTCTCTTGGATATTTTGTAAAATGAGTGAAGGAGAGGGTAGAATGAACAAGATGTATCAAAGGTTAAAAAGAAAATGTATATCGCTTGTACTTTTTGCTCTGCTTGTGGCATTTATAGTTCCATACTATGCATATGCGGCAGATAATGGGGCAGAACCGGCCGCGGCAGCTTCTGCTGCAGAGAGTACAGGCGATTTTTCTATGTCAGAAAGTGAGACGTCAGAAAGTGAGACATCAGAAAGGGAGGAGACGGAGTCTTCGGAAGAGGAGGAGCAGCAGACCAGGGAAGATGCAGATGCATCAGCAAGTACAGAGGCAGATGTACAGGAAAGTACACAAGAGCAGACATTAACAAAAAAAGAGAGAAAGATTGTCCGTAAGAATTTGCAGCTTGGAAGAAGTTATGGTTTTTATGCTTGGGGTGCAGAGGAAGATGCGGCACAGGGACAGTCTGATGAATCAGGAGTGGCAGTGCAGACGGAAGCAGAGGCGGAAGTCTTAAGTCCGGATATTGATACGGTTTTATCTAAGGTAAGAAGCTATATCTTAAGTAAAGATACGAAGCCGGATTACAGTAGCATATGGAATGTTATTGGTTTAAAAAGGAGTGGGCTGTATGTGCCGGAATCTTATATAAATCTTTTTTATAGTAATGTGATCGCATACTGTGAGAGTAAGGACTGGCAGATTACAAGAGCAAAGTATTCGGATTATTCAAAGCTTATTCTTGCATTAACAGCGATTGGTGTCGATGCAAGAAATGTGATGGGACATAATCTGTTAGCGTATCTGTCAGATTATGAGAATGTAAGCAGACAGGGGAATAATGGCACGATTTGGGCGTTGATTGCATTAAAGAGTAATCCGGCATATGAGATTCCAGAAGACCCTTCTGCAGTGCAGCAAAACTCAGAGGAGTTACTTGTTAAGAAGGTTGTAGGGATGCAGTGTCAGGATGGTGGCTGGACATTGATGGGAACAACTGGAGATTCCGATATGACAGGAATGGCGATGCAGGCGCTGGCTTCTTATTATAATAAAGATGGATATGAGGATGTTACAGCGGCAATTGACAAGGGACTTGCATGGATAGAAAAGAATCAGCTTTCCAGTGGTGGTTTTGGCACGATGAATACAGAAACTTCGGAAAGTGTGGCACAGATTATCACAGCTCTTTGTGGCGTGGGAATAGATTGTGGGGAAGATGTCCGTTTTATTAAGAATGGGAAATGGCCGATGACAGGATTATTCCAGTATTATATGCCAGAAGGGGGATTTATGCATGTAGCTGCTGATGCCGGGAATAATGGTGGCGGTGCCGGTGGCATTATCGATGGAATGGCAACGGAACAGGGATTGTATGCAACAGTTGCTTACCGTAGATTTTTGGATGGAGAGACATTTCTTTATGATATGAGTGATGTGGCTATTTCGGCAGGAACGAAGCCGGTAGTCAGTCCGACGATTGATACGGGGAGTAATAGTGGAGGAAATTCTTCTTCAACGACAGCAAAAAAGACAGAAACAAAACCGGCAGCTTCTAAAGTAAAGGTAATAAAAGTGGGATTAAATTATAGTACGATTTATCTTACAAAAGGAAAGAGTAAGACGTTAAAAGCGACGGTTTCTCCGTCAAATGCCACGAAGAAGTCAGTGAAATGGTCTTCTTCCAATAAAAAGATTGCAACAGTAAATGCAAAGGGAAAGGTAACTGGAAAGAAGGCAGGAACAGCGACAATTACAGTAAAGGCAAAGGACGGAAGTGGAAAGAAAGCAACCTGTAAGGTCGTGGTGACTGCACCGGCAACAGCGACAACCGCCAAAAAGACAACAACAACTACAGCAGCAAGAAGTCAGACAAAAAGAATTACAACACCGACATCGGGAACAACGAATCGTTCAGTAAGTACAGGAAGTGGAACACCAACTGCTTCGGGAACGACAAAGACACTTTCTTCCGGAAGCACTTCCGGTACAGGTACGGGAAGTACTGCGTCAAAGAGTGCAACAGGAACGACAGCGAAGAAGAAAGATACGGCAGTAGAGGCAACGACAGGAAGCTGGAACTTTAGCGGAGAGGATTACGTACCGGATACTTATGCGGCGGATGAGACAGATGCAGCGGAAGCGGACACCACAGCCGAAAAGGATAATGATACCTCAAAGATTGTGGCTGGTTTAGGGATATTTTATATAGTCAAAAGGATTTGCGCTATTGCAGTGGTAGTGATTATTGCTTTCATTTTATATAAAAAGCGTCATAGGATTGCAAGTGCATTACGCAATTTTCAAAAAGGCGGAGATAAGGAATAGATTAAAAAGATAATCTGTTTTTTAAAGAAAAATAAGGTGTATAGTGAGCAGAGTTAAAGCTAAGGATATACAAAGAAAGGGAAAAAGTATTTATGAAGAAAAAGGGATTTATGCGTGTCGTTCTGGCACTGCTTATGAGTATGTTATTGATTGTTTCAACCGGTTGTGGAAAGTCCGGTAATGGAGGAAGTTCTTCCGGTAAAAAGTCCGGCAAGACAGCAACACTTGCGGATATGAATGAGATTCCGGAGGATGGAATTATTACGAAGGAACAGTTTAAGACCGTTGCAGGAGACAATAAAAAGGTACAGTTTAAAGGGACAACAGATGATGGAATTACATATATCTGGACGTATGACTGTTCAAAGATTCAGAATCCAGCAGATCAGAATTTGAAGATTGATTTTTCAGAGAAAGGTCTTGATGATTTAAAGAAGCAGGCAAACAATGCAAATGATGCATTGAAGATGACAATGTACGGGAAAGGGCTGATTTGTGTACCAGATTTAGAGGTACAGCTTCCGGAAGCGTGGCAGTCGAATTCTGCTTATCTTGTAAAGGAACAGGCTGGAAAGCTTGCAAGGATGAGCGATGTTGTGGTAACAGCACAGGCAGAAGAGGATTCTTCCAAGAAAAAGGATACATCTGCATCACAGAAGGATTCGTCTGATAAGGTGAAGGAAGCAACGACTGCTGCCAAAAAGGATACAAAGCCACAGAAAGGAACCACTTCTTTAAAAATGAGCGTAACTTCTCTGGACGGAGATTGTTATATTATCGGAGGTATTACAGAACAGCAAAATAAAGGAGCAAGCGCAGCGAATAAGGCAGAAAACGGAACAACGAACAGTGAATCGGAAGGAAGTGATGAATCGGGGAATTCAGGAGAGAATTCTTATAACGAAGAAGGAAGTTCAGGAAGTGGAGATGTTTCTGATGGAGGAGCTTCTTCTTCTGGTTCTTCCGGCAAGCAGGATGTTGCAAATGATGAAGAAGTTTCAGGTTCTTCCCATACGTGTACGATTTCAATCAGCTGCGCGACGATTCTTAATAACATGAGTGATTTAAAAAGTGGCAAGGAAGAATTTGTTCCTTCTGATGGATGGATTCTGGCAGCTTCCGAGGTAGAATTTACGGAAGGAGAGTCTGTACATGACGTATTACAGCGTGTATGTAAGGATGCAGGAATCCAGATGGAGTCTTCTTTTACGCCGGCTTATAATTCAGCTTATGTGGAAGGAATTAATAATCTGTATGAATTCGACTGCGGACAGCTTTCCGGATGGATGTATAACGTAAATGGCTGGTTTCCTAACTACGGATGCAGTAAGTATACGGTACAGGACGGTGATGTGATCAACTGGGTTTATACATGTAATCTTGGTAAGGATGTTGGAGATAATTCGATGTATTAAGGATGTATGAAATAGAGATTTGATATAATAAAGACTTGATATAATAAAGATTTAATGTAATAGAAATTTGATGTAATGGAGATTTAATTTAGATGAAAGATACATTTTCGACATATCATCCTGTTTTAAATATGCTGTATTTTTGCGGGACAATCGGGGTGACGATGTTTGTTGTTCATCCTGTGATTCTGGCAATTTCATTTATATGCGCTGTTGCGTATTCCGTTGTTTTAAAAGGATGGAAAAAGACAGTAAAGTTTAATCTGCTCTTCTCATTACCGATGATGATTATTGTTGCCCTGATCAATCCGATGTTTAATCATTATGGAGTAACGATTATAGGATATCTTCATAATGGAAATCCGTTTACATTAGAAAGTTGTGTGTACGGTCTTGTGATGGCAGTGATGCTGGTATGTACTCTTGTATGGTTTTCCTGCTACACAGTTGTTATGACATCAGATAAGTTTATTTATCTTTTTGGAAGGATCATCCCGGCACTTTCTTTAGTACTTTCCATGTGCCTTCGCTTTGTACCGAAGTTTATCAAAGAAGCATCTGTTATTTCTGATGGGCAAAAGTGTGTCGGGCGAAGTGTAGAGAATGGGAGCCTTATTAAGAGAGCAAAGCATGGAATTACAATTTTTTCGATTCTGGTTACCTGGTCTTTGGAGAATGCGATTGAAACATCGGATTCAATGAAGTGCCGGGGATATGGAGAGAAGGGCAGAACCGCCTTTTCCTTATATCATTTCGATAAAAGGGATTTTTTGTGCCTTATTTTTATGATCATTACATTCGGAGCAGCGATGTGGGGCTTTTCAAAGGGGTATGCATTTTGTTCTTATAATCCTCGGATCGTTGTAAAGGGAGTACCCTTTACAGCAGGCAGCCTGCTTGTCTTTGCCGCTTTTTTATTGTTTAGTATCATGCCAGCAGCGATGGAGATTTTAGACCGAAGGATGTGGAAGGCGAGAAGAGGACAGGTAGAAAGTGCAGCACCGGCTGGGTACCGTTTGTGGGAAGTTGAATAGCCGTATATACAGGAGATAAAAAGCAAGTTTGGAGGTGCAGGGTGACAGCGAATGGTTTGTCAGAAAAGAAAAATAGTATATTAGAAATCAATGATTTGTGTTTTGCTTATCCAGAAGAAAAAAAGAGGGCGCTAAATCATGTTTCTTTGCATGTGGAGGACGGGGAATTCCTTGTTCTTTGCGGAAAGAGTGGATGTGGAAAGAGTACACTTCTGACACATTTAAAGACTCCCCTAACGCCGCATGGAAAGCGAAAAGGAGAGATTCTTTTTCAGGGAGTACCAATCGGGGAGATGAGTAACCGGGAGCAGAGTCAGAGGATTGGCTATGTATTACAGAATCCGGATAATCAGATTGTGACAGATAAAGTGTGGCATGAGCTGGCATTTGGTTTGGAAAGCCTTGGATACAGTAACGCAGATATCCGTATCCGGGTAGCGGAAATGGCAAGTTATTTTGGGATTCAGGACTGGTTTTATAAAAATGTATCGGAACTTTCTGGAGGACAGAAACAGCTTTTGAATCTGGCATCTATCATGGCCATGCATCCGGATATGCTGATTCTTGATGAGCCGACCTCTCAGCTTGATCCGATTGCAGCTTCTGATTTTTTGGAAACAGTAAAGAAGATTAATCGTGATCTTGGAACGACAATTATTCTTACGGAACATCGTTTAGAGGAAGTATTTCCTTCTGCTGACAGGGTAGTGGTCATGGATGAAGGGCAGATTTTATGTGTTGGCACACCGCCGGAAATCGGAGAAGAATTAAAGAAGCGCAATCATGAGATGTTTTTAGCTATGCCGGTACCGATGCAGGTTTATGCCAAAGTAGAGTCAGAGCAGCCCTGCCCGATTACTGTTCGTGACGGGCGAAAGTGGCTGGATATAGTTTGTAAGAAAAAAGGCATTTCACCAGCAAATGCATCTTCTTCATATAGAAAAGAGAGTGATTCCCAAAAAGGAAAATCTTCTTTTTCTAAGATTACAGAAAAGTTTACAGAAAAGTTTAAAGAGAAAAAAGAAGATATCATCTTAGCGTGTGATGATCTGTGGTTCCGCTATGATAAAGAACTGCCGGATGTCGTAAAGGGACTAAGCTTTTCCTTAAAAAGAGGAGAATTCTTTGCATTGCTTGGAGGAAATGGAACCGGGAAGACAACAACACTTTCACTTTTGAGCCGTTTGAGAAAGCCATATCGTGGAAAAGTACTTTTAGAAGGTAAGGATATCCGTCGTTACAGCAATAAAGAACTATTCCGCAATTTTCTTGGAGTACTGCCGCAAAACCCGCAGTCTCTTTTTGTAAAGAAAAGTGTGGAATTAGAACTGTTTGAAATGGTAGGCGGTGTAAAAGAGAAAAAGGATGAAGAATATCAGCTTGCCATGGATAAAAAGGATGCGGTGGAAGGAATCATTAAAGTAACACATTTGGAAGAATTACTGCATCGTCATCCGTATGACTTAAGCGGGGGAGAGCAGCAGAGGCTTGCCCTGGCTAAGATTTTGTTATTGCGGCCAAAGCTTTTGTTGATGGATGAACCGACCAAAGGACTGGACAGCTATTTTAAAAAAGAATTTGCCGGAATACTGGCATTACTCAAAGAGCAGGGCGTAACTGTTTTTATGATTTCTCATGATATTGAGTTCTGCGCTTCTTATGCAGACCGATGTGGTTTATTTTTTGATGGAAATATTGTGGCATGTGGAACTCCGGGAGAATTCTTTGCCGGAAATAATTTTTATACAACAGCGGCAAACCGAATGGCTAGAAGGTATTTTCCCATGGCGGTTACCGGGGAGGACGTTGTGGAATGTCTTAAAAAAGGAGTGTGAACAATGGCAGACTGGAAATCAAGTCAGGAGTTCTTGAAAGAATTTTACGCTTCTCCAATCGTGAATGAAGATACGATTTCTGCAAAGATAAAGCGTATCTTTTTACCAAAAAGCAGGAAAGCTTCTGCTTTAAAAGAATTAGCAGGAGATTTGTCAGGAGAAGGCAGGGCGGGAGATGTCATTTTAGATAATGATATGTTTGAGATGGATACCGAAATCTGGAAAAAGCAGGAAAAACGCAGGCTTTCTGTTCGTACCAGAGTAAGTCTCTTTCTCTTGCTTGTAGCGATTCCCCTCACAATTGCTGTCGGATTTTATGTTATGGATGTTGCCGCTGTTGGCACAGTATTTGAAAAGATTTTTGGTCCAAGAAAGTATTATTTTATTAGCCTGGTAATCATTATATACTCGTTATTACCGTTTTTTATGGTATTTGAGGGACGAAAACCTCAGGTGAGAGAGCTAGTTGTTCTTGCAACAATGGTAGCATTGGCAACCGCCGGCCGGGCAGCATTTTTTATGATACCGAGCTTTAAGCCGATTATAGCAATCGTGATCATCAGTGCAATCGCATTTGGCGGCGAGGCAGGATTCTTAGTTGGTGCCATGACGATGGTAGTCAGCAATTTCTTATTTGGGCAGGGACCATGGACCCCATGGCAGATGTTTGCGATGGGTTTTATCGGATTTTTGTCAGGAATCCTTTACCGAATAGGACTGCTTCCGACCAAACGGCTCAGCCTTTGTATATATGGATTCCTTGTGACGGTGTTCATTTATGGAGGAATCATGAATCCAGCGGCTCTCTTTATGAGTGTGTATGATTTTACATGGGAAGGACTGCTTGCAATCTATATTTCAGGTATTCCGGTAGATCTTGTTCATGCCAGTTCTACATTTATTTTTCTGTGGATTGGAGCAAAGCCATTGTTGGAAAAGCTGCAGCGGATAAAAATAAAATATGATCTGATGAGATGAATAGCCGGGGCGTTTTTGAACTTTAGAAAGATTGCCAGAATGATGGGGCATTTTTGAAATAAGTATGGATGATAAGTATAGATAAAATGTATTCTTAGAAAGATTCTGAGAGTATACGAGATTGAAGGGGGAAACTATGCAGAAAATACCAGAATGTCGTTCCATGAATTTTTCAATTTATGAAGGGATGCTAAATCGTTATAAAGATAGTGAAGATATTAGAAAGTCTTATGAGTCACGAGGATTAAATGGACTGGAAGTGATTCGGGCAGGCGAGCCAGATGAAGGAAAGATTCTGCCGGATATGGTGAATGGGGTACATCTGTATTTTCATATTTTCTGGATGGACTGGTGGAAGGGGAATTATGAACGCCTAGATCAGGAATTTGATTCAAGAGAGCAGTGGCTGGAATACTTTGGAGGAATGAGCAGGGAATCTTATCTGAACAGTTTGCGGGACGATCTTGCCTATGCAGAACAAGTTGGAGCAAAGTATGTAGTTTTCCATGTTTCAGAAGTGACACTCCGGGAGAGCTATATTTATAAATACCGCTATACAGATAAAGAAGTGATTGATGCAAGCTTAGAGGTCATCAATACCCTACTTGATGAAAAAGAATATCCATTCGACTTTCTTGTAGAGAATCTCTGGTGGAGCGGGCTTACCTTGAAAAATGTCCGCCTTACCCGCCGGCTTATAGAAGGAATGCATACACAAAAAAAGGGAATCATGCTCGATACCGGGCATTATATGAATACAACAACACAGCTAAAGACTCCGGAAGATGCCGTAGCATATCTGAATAAAATGATAGACAAATACGAAAAAGCACAGATGCTCCACTGGTTCAAAGGAATGCACCTGCAGTTGTCACTGGGAGGGGATTATGTAAGAAAGCAGCGAAAAGAATGGAGAGAACATCCGATAGACTTTGATAAGATTCCATTTTATGAACTATTTCGCCTTGCATATGACCATGCCTGTCATATTGATCTGCATCAGCCTTTTATCGGAGAAGGTGTCCGGGAATTTGTAGAGCGCGTAGCACCAAAGTATATCACGCTGGAATATCAGCAAAACAGCCGGGAAGAATATGAACAATTCGTAGAAACCCAAAGTAAAATTTTGAAATGGATTACGATTCATTAAGAGAAAACAGACGAAAAAAGAAACCATACCATATCCCATCTGCTCTGTAGTCGTTGTGTTTAAAATGCTCATCCGCATCTGGGATATGGTATGGTTTCTTTTTTTCGTCTATACGAAATCTACAAATTAGTAGTTATAGTAATTCGGAATATCCATGTCCGTTTACCAAAGCATCGATTTTCTGACCACTCTTACAATATGGGCAGTCATGCTTATCATATGTATGGTAAGTAGGAATATCATTTGGAGTAAACAGCGCATTAACAGGAAGATTACCATATTCAGAAAGCGTACTAAATATTGCTGAAATTCCCTGCAGTTTGCCACCATAGTACTCGATACATTCCCAGCTTCGGTTGATTGTGATTCCAGTTGTGACAGATGCCATTAAAATAATGATATTTCTATCTTTAATCATTGGCTGGATGTTTTTGCGGAAGAACATCTGACCATCTGAATCTATTTCTGGAGTAACAATATAGATAGATTTATGCTGGTTGTAAGAGAAGAATCCGCTCTCTGTAAGCTTTTCTGCTAAAAATGCACCGATTACTTCTGTTCCGTCAAGACATACGATGGTATCGACGACGGTATTATGTTTATAAAGTGGAACTAACGCTCTTGCAGCTTCTTCTGCATTAGACTGACGTACTTTTAATGTTGTCATATCTAAAAAGTAGTTGACATGAGAATGCTTTGTTGCGAAATGTCCCGGATAGGCAGAAAGATGTAGATTACAGGCTTTTGAACGAAATTGAATTTTGCGGTTTTCCATAAGATGTCCTCCTCCTTTATTGTGAAAGAATTGTTTATTTTGTTTATTATACCTTTTTTGTGTGAAAAAATAAAGGAGTATTTGTGCAAAATTACAGGCTTTTCTTGACAGTTTATAATTTCTTTCTGATTTTTTGAAAATACTTCATGGTATGCATATACAGTTGTATAAAATGAAAGGGAGCGCTATTAGTTTGTGAAAAAAGTTTGACAAAAATAGTTCAAAATTGATTTTGGATACTATATCTTTGATTTAAAAAAGACAGGAGGAGAATATAAGCGAGAAAAGAAGAATGATGGAAATAAGAGTGAAATTATGAAGAAAAACGGAAGATATTTGATAGAATGAGAATATTTTGTATAAAATGACGAAAAAAATAGAAAAACCAACTAGTAATTGAATGTCAAAATACGTTAAAATTATAACGAAATAAAAATGGACATATAAAACAAAAATAGAATTTTAAAGATAAAATAGAGAAAAACAGGAAAAATACACAAGCGTTCCTGAAAAAAACAGGAGATTCAGAAAGAAAATTGAAAGAATTGTTAAAAAATTTGCAAATAGGCAGAATGTTCATTTTGTTTAGTGGAATGGGCAAAATAAAATAAATGTTAAATAACTAACAGAAAATGGTTGCTAACATGATAATAATTTGTTATTATTACATAGAATGAAAGAGCAACAAGGTATACAATATAGCATTTTTATGGAGGAAAGAATATGGGTAATTCAAAAATGAATGCCAGAGAGCGCATTGATTATCTGTTTGATGACCACAGTTTTGTGGAAGTTGGTGGATATGTTTCCGCTCGTAATACCGATTATAATCTCGGTGCAAAGAAAGTAGAAGGTGATGGTGTTATCACTGGATACGGAGTTATTAATGACCGCATGGTTTATGTTTACAGTCAGGATGCTTCCGCACTTGGAGGTTCCGTAGGTGAGATGCATGCGAAGAAAATTGCTTCCCTTTATGATCTGGCGATGAAAACAGGCGCGCCAATCATTGGAATGCTGGATTGTGCAGGACTTAGATTACAGGAAGCGACAGATGCCCTTCACGCTTTTGGAACGATTTTTAATAAGCAGGCACAGGCATCTGGAATGATTCCACAGATTTCTGCAGTATTTGGAATGTGTGGAGGAGGAAGTGCCGTAATGTCGGCTATGTCTGATTTTACATTGATGGAGAAGGAGAACGGCAGTCTCTTTATCAACAGTCCGAATGCATTAGCGGGGAATGAAGAATCCCGTCAGAATACGGCAGGAGCACAGTTCCAGTCTGAGCAGGCTGGTAACGTAGATTTTGTATGTGAGACAGAAGAAGCACTTCTTGACCAGCTTCGTATTCTCGTTGATGTACTTCCTTCTGATTATGAAGCAGAAGATGTTTACTTTGATAACGATGATGATTTAAATAGGGTTATTCCTGAGTTAAATGATGCCGCATATGATGCCGCTTACATTTTAAAATCTATTTCTGACAACAATATGTACATAGAGACAAAGGCAGCCTATGCCAAAGAGATGGTAACTGCATTTATCCGTCTGAATGGAGAGACAGTAGGTGCGGTTGCAAACCAGCCAGTAGATGGTGAGTCCGTTTTAACAAGAAATGGTCTTGAAAAAGCAGAAAGATTTATTAAGTTCTGTGATGCATTTTCGATTCCTCTTCTTACTGTAACGAACGTGACAGGACTTCGTGCCAACGCACATGAAGAGAGAAAGCAGGCGCTCGCATTAGCGAAGTTTACGACAACACTTGCACAGGTTAGTGTACCTCGTATTAATCTCATTGCAGGCGAGGCTTATGGAACTGCAGCGGAAGTAATGAATTCTAAAGCTATCGGAGCTGACTTTGTTCTGGCATGGCCACAGGCATCTGTAGGAATGATGGATGCAGAACAGGCAGTTCGTATCATGTATGCAGAGGAAATCAATACAGATAAGAATAAGACAGCACTTATCGCAGAGAAAACTGCGGAATATGCAGAAGGACAGAGCAGTGCATTAGCAGCTGCAAAGAGAGGATATATAGATGACATCATCGAGCCGGACGCAACAAGAAAGCGTCTTATCGCTGCTTATGAAATGCTTTACGGAAAGAAAGTAACTCCAGTGACAAAGAAGCATACGGCAGTATAGTGAGGTGAGAGTATGAACGTATTTGAACAAGCCTTATTAAATACTTTGATGGGTATGGGAACTGTATTTGCAGTACTGATTTTCATTTCTTTATTGATTTCTCTTTTTGTATATATCCCATCTATTGAAAGAGCGTTAAAGAATCGTTCTTCTAAGAAAGAGAAAAAGGCTGCGCAGGAAGAAAGACCGGCTCCAAAGCGTCCGATTCTTGAAGAAGTTGTGGAAGAAGAGGAACTTGTGGATGATGGTGAACTTGTCGCAGTAATCACAGCGGCAATCATGGCAGCGAATGGAGGAGCAGCAGTCAGTGCAGATAAGTTGGTCGTTCGTTCAATCAAGAGAGTGAAGAGAAGATAGCAAAAATGTATTCTTGGAATCTTTTTATAAAGTTTTGAAAAGTTAGCTATAGAAAGATTTTAGAAGTACATAAAATCATTCAGGAGGATTTACAATGAAAAATTATAGAATTACAGTTAATGGTGTTGCTTATGATGTAGCAGTAGAAGAATTAGGTGCAGGAGAAGCAAGTGCAGCGCCGGTAAGTACACCAGCAGCCGTTCCGGCTCCAGCTAAGAAAGCTGCCCCAAAGACTTCCGGAAGTGCCGGTGCCGTAAAGATTACAGCACCAATGCCAGGTAAGATCGTAGCAGTAAAGGCACAGGCAGGTGCTTCTGTAAAGAAGGGCGACGCTGTTCTTGTATTAGAGGCTATGAAGATGGAGAATGAAATCTGTGCAGCACAGGATGGTGTTATCGCAAGTGTGGAAGTAGCAGTTGGAGATATGGTAGAAGGCGGAGATGTACTGGCTACAATGAACTAGAGCATATTTGCAAAATAAAACGGAGGAAGATTTATGAGTTATGTTGTAGAGACAATGACGAATCTCGCAGCACAGACCGGATTTGCATTCTTAAAGCCAGGTAACTTCATTATGATACTGGTTGCTTTAGTCTTCTTATATCTGGCCATCGCCAAAGGATATGAGCCACTTTTGTTAGTGCCGATTTCTTTTGGTATGCTGCTGGTTAACTTATATCCGTCCATTATGGAAGAAGGCGGATTATTACATTATTTTTACTTATTAGATGAATGGAGTATTCTCCCTTCACTGATTTTCTTAGGTGTTGGAGCACTAACAGACTTCGGTCCGCTGATTGCCAATCCAGCAAGTTTCTTGCTGGGAGCTGCGGCGCAGTTTGGTATTTACAGTGCGTATTTCCTTGCAATGCTTATGGGATTTAACGGAAAGGCAGCAGCAGCAATTTCCATTATTGGTGGAGCCGATGGTCCTACTTCTATTTTCCTTGCCGGAAAGCTTGGGCAGACAGACTTAATGGGACCAATTGCGGTAGCGGCATATTCTTATATGTCACTTGTACCAATTATTCAGCCACCGATCATGAAGCTCCTTACTACAGAAAAGGAACGTCAGATTAAGATGGAACAGTTAAGAACCGTTACAAAAACAGAGAAAATTATGTTTCCGATTGTCGTAACAGTTGTTGTATGTTTGATTCTTCCTACAACAGCGCCATTAGTTGGTATGCTGATGCTCGGTAATCTTTTCAGAGAATCTGGTGTAGTAAAACAGCTTTCAGAGACAGCGTCTAACGCTCTTATGTACATCGTAGTTATTATTCTTGGTACATCCGTTGGTGCGACAACAAGTGCAGAGGCATTCTTAAATGTCAGCACAATCAAGATTGTAGTATTAGGTCTTGTAGCTTTTGCTGTTGGTACTGCAGCAGGTGTCCTGTTTGGTAAACTTATGTGTAAGGTTACAGGTGGTAAGGTAAATCCATTAATTGGTTCTGCTGGGGTATCTGCCGTTCCTATGGCAGCCCGTGTATCCCAGAAAGTTGGTGCGGAAGCAGATCCATCAAACTTCTTACTGATGCATGCGATGGGACCAAACGTTGCCGGAGTTATCGGTACAGCGGTAGCAGCCGGAACATTTATGGCAATTTTTGGAGTATAATTTAGAATTATTTGATTATTTAAAATTCATTATTTATAGGGCTACAATCTGTAAAAAATGTTACAGGGGATATTTATAAATAGTTTACAAGTTGAATTTTAGATAATAACAGTTGTAAGCGCAAATAGTTACGTGATTTGAAATAAAAGGAGATATTATGGCCGAAATTAAGAAAAAACCGGTTAAAATAGTAGAAACCGTTCTCCGTGACGCACATCAGTCTCTGATTGCTACAAGAATGACAACAGAGGAGATGCTGCCAATCGTAGATAAGATGGATCAGGTTGGTTATCATGCAGTAGAATGCTGG
>ENA-OOWK01000601-OOWK01000601.1-human-gut-metagenome-genome-assembly--contig:-NODE-601-length-23766-cov-2.753574_pt1 | contig 23766 bp, 27 predicted proteins | sample MGYA00241405_ERZ501317 | MGnify/ENA primary metagenome ERZ501317 (study PRJEB25962, sample SAMEA1972440) | human gut metagenome | biome: human gut; feature: human-associated habitat; material: faeces... | reverse complement strand
TTGTTGCTGGCATTATGGTCACAACCCAGCCGATCTCTGTTCCTTTTGTGTCTGTCTGTGATTGTTTGATCTCTGCAGTTCCTGTCTTTCCTCGAAGATCTACCCCTTCTATGTTCGCTGCGTGTCCCGTACCAGAGGGATCTCTGATTACTTGTCGCATAGCTTCATTTACAGTATTCACAGCTTGTTTGGTAAATATAGTTTCCTTTAATACTTGTTTTTTTGATCCGTTTTCTTTGACCAGATACGGTTTCAGCATATTACCATTATTAGAAAATGCTGTGTAGATTGCTGCCATATGTACCGGGTTTACCATCATTTTCCCCTGTCCATATCCACTGTCAGCTAACTGAATATCGGAAGTAAATCCTTCACTTCCATAGGATGAAGCGTTTAGTCCAAATGTAAATTTCAGACTTTCTCCAAAACCTAAGTTGTCAAGCTGATCCTTCAAGGTATCTTTTCCTATCTTCAGGGCTGCTTTTGCAAAATAAATATTGTCAGAATAGATCATTGCATTTTGCAGATTATGCCCATTATAATCGTGTAATGTTGTTACGTAATAACCACCCCAGCTTTTATCCTTCTGCCAGCGTTTTCCACTGTTTCCAAAGTCATCATTTGCACGAAATTTATTCTGGCTTAGTCCGATTGCTGCTATGATCGGTTTGATGGATGATCCTGGTGCAAATGTTGCTTTAAAGCGATTTTGCATTGGCAGTCTTTGATCGCTATTGATCACATTCCATTTCTTCTGGCTCATTCCTAAGATAAATGCCTGTGCATCATAAGACGGAGTACTTACAAGTGCCTTGACCTCTCCTGTTGAAGGATTCAATGCAACATGAGCACTTTTATCATTTTTATACTGTTCGTAAATAGCCTTTTGCAAACTACTGTTGATCGTTGTTGTTAAATCCTTTCCATCTGTCTGAGATCTGACCGCCAGTGACTGTTTTTTCTGTCCATTAGAATCTTCTATGTATATCTCTAAGCCATTCGTGCCAGAAAGCTGATCATCATATAATTTCTCAAGTCCTGCTTTTCCTTCGCCATTTTGCATATAACCGATAAGATGTGCTGCTGCCTCTCCAAGTGGATAGATTCTCCCAGTTTCTGTGGAAACAATGATCCCTTTCACATTGAGAAGATCTTTTGAATATTCTTTTAATTTGATCAATGGTACAAAAGAATTATCCGTCACCCATTTTTGATCAAGTTTCTTCTGAATCTCTTCTTTGGATAATCCTAATTTCTTTGCCGCAAGTTTTACGGAATTACCGTCCATCTTCCCAGGAACAAATCCTACAGAATAGATCTTACCCTGTACAGCAAGTGCATTTCCCTGTGCATCTTTGATCCTTCCTCTTTTGGCATATAAAGTTTTTACTCTGACTTTGTCTTCTGCTCCTAATTGCGGAAAAATAACGGAGTCATCCCAATCTATGCGATATCTATGATTTTCTTTGACAAAATCTGTACGGTTATTATAGGTAATAATTCCAGCATTTGTCTGCATTTTTACGTGATATGTCACGGTTGTTGATCTCTTCTTTGAAGTTACATCAGCATCAATCGTTTGGACCCCGATTCCCTTATAAATATTTTTATTTCTCTTGATAAATTCTTCTTTTGAAATACTTTTTTTGCTTTCTTCATTCAAAAGATCGTACATCTTTTCATACTTTCCATCTTCTACATATGACATATATTTTAATAATGTGTCACCTGGATTCATCGCAATATTATTCTTATAGAATAATACAGCTCCCGCAGCTGCGATCACCAGTGCGACTCCTATTGCTGCCTTCTTTGCTATACTTCTTCTATCTTCCATATGATACTACCTCTTTCTGATTCCTACCCTGATCTGTATTATTTTATTTAATCGTAGAGATCTCTTCTCCTGTTTTCAAAGACAGGATTGGCTGTTCTTATATTTTGAATCTGTTCTTTATCTATCTGTGCATAGAGCAGCTCTTCCTTTTCTTCTCCTAAATACAATCTGGTTCCATCTGGTGCAAATCCAGTACTTCTTCCCATGTAATGTTCCTTACTGTAATGACAACATCCTAAAACATACATCTCATTTTCAATTGCTCTTGCCCGAAGAAGTGTCTCCCACTGCATAAATTTTCCTTTACCCTTAACCCATGCCGCTGGATACAACATGACCTGAGCTCCAGATAATGCTTCATATCTTGCAAGTTCCGGAAATCTGAGATCATAACAGATTCCAAGTCCGATCACACCTGCAGGTGTCTTAATCGGTGTAAACAAACAATCCCCCTTAAGCGTATTCATTGATTCATTCCATTTATATGCATTAAACAAATGTGTCTTTTTATAATCAGACACAAGTTCTCCCAGGTCATTCAGGATTACCATTGTATTGTAGTTCTTTGTTTCATCCACAGTCTGTTCATTCATCCCAAAAATGATCCACATCTTAAACTCTTTTGCAAGCATCTTCATTGCCTGTACAAATTCGCCATGCAAGCTTTGTGCCTTTTTTGTATAGTTGTGTTCAGCATCCGGATAATAATTCATGAAATATTCTGGAAAAATGATCATAACTGCCTCTTCTTCTGTTGCTTTCTTTATATATTGTTTTGCTTTTTCTATATTTTCTCTCCAGTTTCCGGAAGATGTTGTCTGTGCAACCGCTATTTTATCCATGAAATTTTATCCCCTTTCCAGTCTCTAGAATACCATATTTCGGGCTTTTTTTGTAGCGTTATTAACTTTCTTTAAATTTTTTGTAAAAAAAAATAAAAAAAATTAAAAATAATGCTTGCATTTCTTAAAACATTCGTATATAATAAATCTTGCGTTAAGGAAGCGCAGTAAAAACAACATAATTTAAGCGTGATTAGCTCAGTTGGTAGAGCACCTGACTCTTAATCAGGGTGTCGAGGGTTCGAACCCCTCATCGCGTACTAAAGCACTGTTTTTGGTTGATCTTGTAGCCGGGGATGGTGTTTTTCTTTTATTGAAATCTTATATTGTCTTGTAACTGATCTTAAAAACGTCTATAATAAATGATATTATTGATTAATTATCATTCTAAGAGGAGTCTCAAATGTCAAGTAACCACAAATTCGAATCGAATAAAAAGTATTTTACGATTTCTATCTATACCATTGCTGTTATCCTGATCGGATGTGTGATCTTCCGTTTTATAACACAATGGTCTAATACAAGCAAACTGATCTCTCAATTATGGGACATCTTATTTCCATTTTTCATGGGATTTCTGATTGCCTATATTTTAAATCCCGTCGTAGCTTTCTTCCAAAGAAATGTATCAATGAAACTTTTAAAAAAGAAATCTGCCAATGCACAGCGTGGACTCGCTATTTTGATCAGTTATCTCGTTATGGTTGGTTTTATCATTGTATGTCTACGATTTATCATTCCACAGTTATATGACAGTATTCGTGAACTATCCCTGATGATTCCCGATATTTATAAATCGATCATGTCAATCTTTGAACATTATCGTGAGAACAGCACAGATATGTTTCCTGGTCAGATTGCCGATATGATCGAGACAAAGACATTACCAAAGCTTTTCGAACTGACCAACAATCTTCTGACCAATATCGTCCCTATGCTTTATGAGGCTTCCATGTCTTTTGCCAAGGGATTATTTAACCTGTTTATCGCATTTATTGTTTCTATTTATATGACAATCGATAAATTTATTTTAAAAAATGCTGGAAAACGATTGGTTCTTGCAATCTTTAATGAAAATTTCTCTTATCGTGTACTTCGCACTTTAAAAGATTGTCATAATATTTTTTCTGGTTTCATTATCGGAAAATCCATTGATTCTCTGATCATTGGTTTACTGGCTTTTGTTGCGATGACTATTTTAAAACTTCCTTATACCGTATTGATCAGTGTTATTATCGGCGTCACAAATATGATTCCTTATTTTGGACCAATCATTGGTGCAGTTCCCGGTGCTTTTATTCTTTTTATCGTAAGTCCGACGAAGTGCCTGATCTTTATTATCATGGTTTTTGTCCTACAGCAGTTTGACGGTCTGATCCTTGGACCTAAGATCCTTGGAGAATCTACCGGAGTTCGTCCACTATTGATTTTATTTTCCATCACTGTCGGTGGCGCTTATTTCGGTCCACTTGGAATGTTCCTTGGAGTTCCGTTTTTTGCTACAGTTCAATTTTTGATCAGAAACTGGGTGGATTATCGATTGTATAAGAAGAATATTAAGTTAGAAAAAGAAGCTTAACATAATAAGAGGATTGACTCATATGATATTTTGTGAGTCAATCCTCTTTTATTGTTATTGATTCGCTATCTGTTCTGCCAGATCATTTAAATATACCCAGCGGTCCATCTTTTCATTCAAAGCTTCTTCTGTCTCTTCTTTTTGCTGCGTAAGCTCTGCTAATTTACCAGAATTCGTTGCATTTTCCATGATCTCTTCATCTAACTGTTCTATTTTTTCCTCCAGTTTCGCGATATCATCATCAATCGTTTCAAATTCTTTTTGTTCTTTGTATGTAAACTTGAGCTTCTTTTGGTGTTCTTTCTGGAATTTCTTTCCATTATTTTCTTTTTTCTCTGGTTTACTTTTCTCTTGTTTCGCAATTGGCTTTACTTTCTCCAGATAATCCGTATAACCGCCTTCGTACTGTTTTAAATGTCCGCCTTCTTCAAATGCAAAGATCCTGTTTACAATACGATCAAGAAAATATCGGTCATGAGATACTGTGATCACGATTCCTGCGAACGTATCCAGATAATCTTCTAAGATCGTTAATGTCTGGATGTCAAGGTCGTTGGTCGGCTCATCGAGGATCAGAACATTTGGTGCTTCCATCAATACTTTTAATAAGTAGAGACGTCTCTGTTCTCCTCCAGAAAGTTTATCAAGCGGTGTGTATTGAAGTTCTGGTGGGAACAGGAAACGGTCTAGCATCTGGGATGCACTTGCCTGCCCTTTCGTTGTCTGGATGTATTCTGCAACATTTCTGATATAATCAATGACACGGATATCTCCTGTCATGTCTTCATTTTCCTGTGCAAAATATCCGATCTTTACGGTGTCACCGATCGTAATGTTTCCTTCGTCCGGCTTTAAGATTCCCATGATCATCTTCATCAAAGTTGATTTTCCACAGCCATTTGGTCCGATAAATCCAATCCTGTCATCTCTTAGGACAATATAAGAAAAATCATTGATCAGATGTTTATCACCAAATCCTTTGGAAATGTGTTCTAACTCGATCGTTGTCTTTCCAAGACGGCTGCTGATCGAATCCATCTCAACATTTTGCTGCATAGCTGGACCTTTGGCATTCTTAAGTTCTTCAAAACGTTCCGTTCTGGCTCTCTGTCTTGTTCCTCTTGCCTTGATCCCCTGTTTCATCCATTCCATTTCCACGCGAAGCAAGCTCTGACGTTTGCGTTCTGTCGCTAATTCCATCTCTTCACGCTGGACTTTTAACTCTACGAATCCAGAATAGTTGGTATCGTATTCGTAAAGTTTTCCTTTGTCAATCTCTACGATCTTATTCGTTACACGATCCAAGAAATAACGGTCATGTGTTACCATGATCAATACGCCTCTAAAGCTGTTTAAGAATTCTTCTAGCCATAGAACCATATCGTTATCTAAGTGGTTGGTTGGCTCGTCAAGGATCAGTACTTCGGTTGGATCTACTAAAGTTCTTGCGAGTGCAACTCTCTTCTTCTGGCCTCCGGATAAATGATCGCATCCTTCGTCAAAATCATAGATTCCAAGCTTTGTAAGGATCGTCTTTGCTTCACTCTCCGTCTTCCAGTCCTGATGTTCTTTTCCATCCATCACATATTCAAGAATACTTTGTTTCTTCGGAAATTCAGGATTCTGTGGAAGATAGGATACTCGGATCCCATTTCCACAGATAATCTGTCCTTTGTCTGGCTCGTTGATCTTGGCAATGATCTTTAATAATGTAGTCTTTCCTGTACCATTGACCCCGATCACACCGATCTTATCGCCACTGTGGATTCCAAGAGATACGTCATCAAAAATGACTTTCTCTCCATAAATTTTGCTAATATGTTCAATATTTAATATATTCATCTTACTACTTTGCCTGATCGATCGCTTCGACTAATTCTTCTTTGGATACTGCTCCGATCAGTTTTGCCTTAACCTCTCCATCTTTGATCACTAAAAATGTTGGAACTGACATAATCTTGTACTGTGCTACGATATCAACATTCTGATCGATATCAAGTTTTCCGACTTTTACAGTTCCTTCATATTCTTCAGCTAATTGTGCTACCACTGGTGCCATCATCTTACAAGGTCCGCACCATGTTGCAAACATATCTACTAATACTGGCACATCACTTTTTAATACTTCTTCTTCAAAATTATCACTTGTAAATGTATATTCCATAATAATTCACCTATCCTTTGCTATTTATTTAAACATCGTTTTGCTTCGTCTAGTGACTGAAAAAATTGACAGACCCATCTGTTCACGCATGGATGCAAATATAGAAACAACTGGATCTTACATCGAAACTTTCCTTGTTTCATGATTATATTACCACTTTTTGTTTATTTTATGCAATCCTTTTACTTGGCATGACGATATGCGACTAAACGACAGATTGGATTTCCTTTAGCTGAAAATTTCTCCTCGTATTCTGTCATGACATTTCCTTCATTATATTCGCTGTGATGAAGATCGTATGTGTGATTTTCCAGGATCCATCCTGCTTCTTCTACCTGCTCTAAGGAGAAGTCAAATAAGTCTTTGTTATCTGTCTTAAACATAACTCTTCCTTCCGGTGTCAGAATATTATCATATCGTTCTAAAAATCTTGTAGATGTAAGTCTTCTCTTTGCATGGCGGTCTTTTGGCCATGGATCAGAAAAATTTAAATAGATCCTGTCTACTTCGTCTTTATCAAACACTTCTTCAATATTCTCTGCATCCATACGGATCAAACGAAGGTTATCCTGTTCAAAATCTTCTAATTTCTCTACAGCTCTTACTAAGACACTTGAATATTTTTCGATTCCAATATAGTTTACTTCTGGATTTCTTCTTGCCATTTCTATGATAAACTGTCCTTTTCCCATCCCTACTTCGATGTGGATTGGGTGGTCATTTTGAAATACTTCATGCCATTTTCCTTTCATCTGCTCTGGCTGCTGGATGGAAAACTGATTTTCTATGATCGTCTCTCTCGCTCCTGGTACATTTCTTAAACGCATTTATATTCATCTCCTTTGTCTTTTTCTCGAATCTTTGTTGATTATATCATAGACGATGGGTATAATAAAGAAAAAGTATGCGCCTTAAAAAGGCTTAGGATCTGCACTTCAAGGAGGAAATGCCCATGGAAATCGAAAGAAAATTTATCGTCCACAATTTACCTGATAATCTGGATTCTTATCCACACTCCGAGATCGAACAGGGCTATCTTTGCATGGAACCTGTGATTCGTATCCGCAGAATGAATAAGCAGTATTTCTTAACTTTCAAGAGTAAAGGATTGATGGCTAGAACTGAGCATGAATTTCCACTTGATAAAGCAGCTTATGAGCATCTACTTCCGAAGGTGGATGGGATTTTAATTTCTAAGACTCGTTATAAGATTCCGGATGAACATGGTTTTATCATTGAACTCGATGTGTTCCATGGTGAATATGAAGGTCTTGTCATGGCCGAGGTTGAATTCCCTAGCGAGGAAGTCGCTGTGGAATATGAAGGGCCTAATTGGTTTGATGATGAGGTTACGTTTGATTCTCGGTATCAGAATAATAATTTGGCTAATAAATAGAGAATACCTTTGGGTATTCTCTGTTGTAGGAGTGTCTATTTGATGCATTTAATCTTTATTCCTTTTTTATTTTTTCTTCACCTTTCAAAAATGGGAAGATTTTAATTATATTGTATATAGAAAAAACTGCTCAAATTATATCGCACTTCATAAAACAAGGGGAATTACTGACTTTGATTCCCCTTGTTGAATGTTAATTTATCTTTCTGTAAAAAGAGTATGTTCTAAACAGCTAACAGCATCTTCTGAAATGTCACAAGTTAACTGATAGACTGGAACCAAACTAATAAGGTCTTCCAAATTCGAAATAGCACGCTCTACGAAATCAGCATTCCACTGGTTGATAGTAATCTGCCCATAAAGCTGTGCAAACGCCTGGACAGGAGATAGTTTCTTAGCGTAGTTCATCTTGCCCTGTTCCAACATAACGATTGTATGAATCGGTAAATCTTTGCATTTGCAGATCTCAGAAGAACCGCATACAGGCCATCCGCAAGCTATCCACTTGTTATCAGTTTTACGGAGAAGAGCACGGTCTCCGTTTATGATATCGCTGTCTCTGTATTGTCTCCATAAGTCCGCCTGCGTGGACTTCCCAGTACCGGAAGGCGCAGAGAAAAGGATTGCTTTTCCATGATACACAATATAAGCACAATGAAGAATCAAACTATCTTTTTCGATCATTCGCTGTTCCAAAGCAAACAGGGAAGTGAATACTGGGTCAATGCTGAGGTTCTTAATCTGGTCAAGAGACAGTAAAATATTTGCTTCCGCATTTGATATTTCACTATAAGTGGCATAAAAATCGGTTCTTCCTTTTATCCCTAGAAGACGGTTCTCACCAGCTGATGTCCTGCTTACGATCAGATCAGGGCGTCTTGCAATGACGTTACCATCAGAAAAAGGGAGAGTATCTGTAAATTGGATATGGTAAGTATATTCCGAAACCTCTCGTTCTGTTTCAAATAGAAGGAAATTTGGCGGGATAGCAAAGTCCTCATCACAAAGAATACGGAAGCAGAAATTCCCAATCCGGAACAGCTTATCCATAATGTTCGGCCTCCTTTAAGAGCAGGCGATAAGTTTCTTCTGAATACCGGCAAAGGTATTCGGGGATACCGTCATAACGTTCTGTTTCCAATAGGGAAGCAGCTGCACAGACCTTACAGAGTGGACGAAGGCGACACTTTGTGCATTTGGGGTTGATTATCATCCCCTGTGCGGATGTGCAGATTTCTTTCCATGCAGCATCAAATCCTGTTTCAAACACGGGTACCGATGGCTCTGACATAACTACGCATGGACGCATCTCTCCCTGCCAGTTGATGGTAAAAGAACAGTTTCCCGCAAGGCAGGAGATGTGCCCATCACCTCTTGGAAAATTAGGATCATTGACCCTTGCGATTGACTGTTCAGCATACTGTCGGAATATATCATCAGAAAACTGCAGTTTCAGCGTGTCCAAAGAGATACGGGCTGCCTCTTCCGGTGCCACTCTGGCCTGCATTGCAAAAGGTAGGTATCTTTCACGGTTCGCGGGCATCATATAAGGATCTATATGTACAGGAACGTTTAATTCTCTCCCAATCGAAAATATTTTCTTAACATCGTTATAATTTGCTTTTGTGATGCTGCAGCTCACTTTTACATCCACATCATGTTCCTTTAAGAGCTGGATTCCTTTTATTGTTTTATTAAACCCACCTGGATAATGGCAGAGAGAAGAATAGGTTTCTTCATTTGCCCCATAAAGGGTGATGTTGATGCGTCTTGGTTTATGATTTCCAAAAAATTCTGCCCATTCCTCGTCGATAAGGGTTCCATTCGTGTTGATGGTTAGTATCATCCCCATCTTACGAAGTTCCAGGTACAGTCTTTTAAAATCAGGATATAAAAGAGGCTCTCCACCGGTAAGTAAAAGAAAAAGCACACCAGCCGTTTCCATCTGTTTGGCTAGTTTAAGCCATTCATCTGCGGTCCGAAGGCGTCCTTTCTTTTTCATTTCAGAAGAACTCAGACGGACGTAACATATGTCACAATCCATGTTGCAAAGAGGCAGGAGTTCCAGACTTCCGTTGATAGGCGACTTTTTTAGTTTTGCACGGCGGATCATCGCCTGTTCCGGCGTAGATGCATCATCCATAAAATCCATGGTTGTAAACCTCCTTTCTTATAAAGAAAAGAGGATCAGTATGTAAAACCCCGATCCTCCAATGTAGATAATGTTATTTTATTTATGATTTGGCTGTTGTCCATTCATTCATATTCAAATTTGTGGTTGCATGACCATTGTCTCCGTTCTTGCCACGCCATACAATAACAGGCGTTTTCTTTTCTACCCAATGCCAATTTTCGAATGAGCCTGTAGAAACATATCCATCATAAAAATCATCTGTTACTCTTGCCTCATGCTCAGCACCACACGGGTGATAACTCCCTAGTTCCTTTGCCCTGCCGTTGCCTGTATATGTACCATCAATAGTGCCATCGCCTTGTGGGTAATAATATAATGTTCCGGCATCTGCAGTACATTTGAATTTATAAACTCTATTTGCATCTCCGCAAGCTGCTACATATTCATTAGGAACAAATTCCTGAACCAGGATCTGTGGCTCTATCCATCTTTTCTTCATCTTAACCTACCTCCTCTAAAATCCCATTCTTTAAAGTATCGTTAACAAAACGCTTTGTCGCATTTCGGATTGTATCTTCTGATGCATCGTATTCTTGTATACCTTTTCTGACTGCATCCTCTGTTGTACTCGGTTTTTGAAAAACTTTCCACAAAAAGACGGCGGTATCATTCGGAGTCATCACTGCATTGGTGATCATACATTCTTCTCCAACGGGAACGATTGCATATTCCCCAGCAATCTCACGAAGGATGAATCCCTGCCTGATGCGGTATTTTTTCTTTTCGTCTGTATAATTACAAGCATGCAGATACTTTGCGAGATCCTCATCCGATAACTTTGCAATCTCATCACCGCTCAGTCCACCCGTATTGTTGACGAAATGAATTTCAGGCTTTTTGTATTGCTTCATATTACATTTTCCTCCTGATAATCCTGTTCATGAAAGTACTGTTTTCAAATAGTACACCTTTTGAAAATCTTTATACACTATGTATTATATAGTAAAAAATTCTAAATATCAAGATGGTTTCTATAAAAAACCACTACTATTTTTGTTATTATTTATATTACCTACCACACATATCAGCTAAAAGTATCGTATTTCAAAAAGTGTACCTTATGGCAGGTCACCTTTTTCTTTTTTCTGAGCCAGCTGATGATCCCGCATCCTGCGGTAGAGGGTTGTCTTGCTCATACCACATAATCTAACCGCATCCTTCAGGGTCATTTCCTTTTTCTCCAGAGCGTCAACAATCTGTTCAAAGCATTCAGGTACTTCGATCATGGGTCTTCCAAACCTGACACCCCGGGCTTTGGCGGCGGCAATCCCTTCTGCCTGGCGTTGCCTGATATTCTTGCGCTCATTCTCGGCAACAAACGATAATACCTGCAAGACAATATCACTTAAGAATGTTCCCATCAGATCTTTGCCTCGCCGGGTATCGAGACGTGGCATATCCATATACATTTCCCATTATAAGTTTCTCCTTTCTTGTATATCGGATATAAATATACCATTTAGCCATATGTGAGATGAGGATGCCTTCTCGGCTTGTATCCACTGAAAGGTGTTTCCCATAAGATATGTCAGTAAATGAACCAGATAAGGGTATGATATGAATATTTTCAAATATCTTTGATATGGAATTCCAAAATACTGTGCAGTCCTTCAAAAATCACCTCCAGGAGCACGGAAAAAATTTTATTGTGAAATTGTTTATTTAACCGAAAAATGTGAGTGATGGAGTTTTTGTGTATAAATAAAAAGATTCTAAGCAAACAATCTGCCTAGAATCTTTTTTACACATATTCAAATAAATTTTATGCTTTCAATCCCTTACGAACTAACGCTCTCTTAAGTGCCAACTCCGCTCTCGCAATATCAATATCCGCACTCTTGCTTTCGATCCTCTTTCTAGCTCTCTCTTCCGCTTTCTTTGCGCGTTCGATATCGATATCTTCCGGCCATTCTGCGACTTCTGCTAAGATACTCATGGTTGTTTCTGTAACTTCCACGAATCCTTTTAATAATGCCGCTTTCTTCTTGGTTCCGTCTTCTTCTGTGATCGTTAAGACACCTGGTGCGATGATCATGGTCATCGGGATGTGTCTTGCGTAGATTCCAACTTCTCCTTCGGTTGTGTTTAGCTCAACGAATGTGACATCTCCTGTATAAAATGAGCGTTCTGGTGTAATGACTTCTAATTTCATTGTGTTTTCAGCCATAGGATCACCTACTTATTTCTTGCTGCAAAACGTTCTACAACTTCTTCAATGGTTCCTGCATTTAAGAACATTCCTTCTGGAATCTCATCGTGTTTTCCTTCTAAGATTTCTTTGAATCCCTGGATCGTATCGCTTAAAGATACATACTGCCCTGGTTTTCCAGTAAACTGTTCAGCTACGAAGAATGGCTGAGATAGGAATCTTTGTACCTTTCTTGCACGGTCTACGACCAGTTTCTCGTCTTCGGAAAGTTCGTCCATTCCTAAGATTGCGATGATATCCTGTAATTCTTTGTATTTTTGCAGAATCTCCTGTACACCTCGTGCTACTTTGTAATGTTCTTCTCCAACGACTTTTGGATCCAGAATTCTGGATGTGGATTCCAATGGATCTACCGCTGGATAGATTCCCATTTCTGAGATCGCACGGGATAATACAGTTGTTGCATCCAGATGGGCGAATGTTGTTGCTGGTGCAGGGTCCGTTAAGTCATCGGCTGGCACATAAACGGCCTGTACAGATGTGATTGATCCATTCTTTGTGGATGTGATACGTTCCTGTAAGGCCCCCATCTCTGTCTGCAGTGTTGGCTGGTAACCTACCGCACTTGGTACTCGTCCCAGTAATGCGGATACCTCGGAACCTGCCTGTGTGAATCGGAAAATGTTATCAATAAATAAAAGGACATCCTTTCCACCTTCATCACGGAAATTCTCTGCGATTGTCAGTCCAGTAAGACCTACTCGCATACGTGCTCCTGGCGGCTCGTTCATCTGTCCAAATACCATCGCTGTTTTATCAATAACGCCGGACTCACTCATCTCTGTATAGAGGTCATTACCTTCACGGGTACGCTCTCCTACACCGGTAAATACGGAATATCCACCATGCTCTGTCGCTACGTTACGGATTAATTCCTGAATGAGTACGGTCTTACCTACACCGGCACCTCCGAAAAGACCAATCTTTCCACCTTTCTGGTAAGGACAGAGAAGGTCTACTACTTTGATACCAGTCTCTAAGATTTCTGTTTCTGTTGCCTGTTCCGCAAAAGTCGGTGCCTTACGGTGAATTGGATTTCTCTTTACTCCTTCCGGCACAGGCTTTTTGTCAATTGGCTCTCCAAGAACGTTAAAGATACGTCCTAAAGTAACCTCCCCCACAGGTACGGTAATTGGTCCGCCTGTGGCAATGGCCTCCATTCCTCTTACAAGTCCGTCTGTCGGACCCATTGCGATACATCTGATAATATCGTCACCGAGATGCTGTGCTGTCTCTGCAACCAGCTTGGAGCCATCTTTTCTACGGATTTCAACGGCATCGTTAATTTCTGGAAGAACACCCTGGTCGAATCGGATATCGAGTACTGCACCGATAACCTGGGTGATTTTACCTGTATTCTGTTCTGCCATTTATTTACTCCTTTAATATTTGTTAATTCAGAGCTTCCGCACCTGAAATAATCTCGGTTAATTCCTGCGTGATTGCACCCTGTCTTGCTCTATTATAAGCGAGGGACAGAGTGGAAATCATCTCCTCCGCATTGCTTGTAGCAGCATCCATCGCCTGCATTCTGGCTCCGTTCTCACTTGCTACTGCCTCAATAAATGCCCCATATATAATACTATTTATATACTTTGGAATCAGCAAATCGAGAGATTCCTCTGCTTCCGGCTCATAGTTCATCGGTGCCTGGCTCTTTTTCTCGCTTTCTTCCTCTGCCTTCACTTCCACAGGGAGGAGTTTGATAAATTCTGGTGTGTGCACTACCGTATTTTTAAATCCGGTATACGCCAGATAAATCTCGCCTATCTCTCCCGCTGCATAAGCATCAAGAACTTTACGTCCAATCTCTACTGCATCAGAAAAGAGGGGTTCATTGATAATATCGGAATCATCGGATGCGATATAGTATCCTCTTCGCTCAAAGGATTCGATACCCTTTTTACCGATTCCGTAAATCTCTACACTCTCTTTTGGAAGTCCGCTGTCTGCGACAAGCTTTACAATGTTATTGTTATAGCCGCCTGCAAGTCCACGGTTTGAGGTTACAACGATTACGGCTTTTTTTTCTGAGCCGTTAAATGTCAGGTAAGGATGTTCGATATTGCCTGATTTTGAGAGAATCGACTGCACCGTATCGTACATTTTCTGGAAATACGGCTTTGCACTCTCCGCTCTGGTTCTGGCTTTCTGAAGCTTAACAGTGGATACGAGCTTCATTGCTTTGGTAATCTGCTGCGTACTCTGAATACTTTCTTTCCGCCTCTTAATATCTCGCATTGATGCCATATTCAATCACCATCCTTAAAATTGATTCTTAAATTCTGTAATGGCCTTCTGAATTAACACATCTGTCTCACTGTTGATTTCTCCTGTTTCACGGATTGCCTTATAAATCTCTGGATACTTTGTCTCTACAAATTCATAAAGTCCCTTCTCAAACTCTGCAATACGCTCTACTGGTACATCAAGAAGATACTTTCTCGTTACCGCATAAATGATAACAATCTGTTTCTCTACAGCAAGAGGCTGATACTGTGGCTGTTTTAATACTTCTTTAATACGCTCACCCTGTGCAAGACGTTCTCTTGTATCATCATCAAGTTCGGAACCAAACTGGGCAAAGGACGCAAGTTCACGATACTGAGCAAGTTCTGTACGGATTGGACCTGCAATCTTCTTCATCGCCTTAATCTGTGCTGCTCCACCTACTCGGGATACGGAAAGACCCGCATTGATCGCCGGACGGAAACCTGCGTGGAACATCTCCGTTTCCAGATAAATCTGTCCGTCTGTGATGGAGATAACATTTGTCGGGATATAAGCAGAAACATCGCCTGCCTGTGTCTCGATAATCGGAATCGCTGTAAGTGAACCACCGCCAAGTTCCTTAGAAAGTCTTGACGCTCTCTCTAATAATCTTGAATGAAGATAGAATACGTCTCCAGGATATGCCTCACGTCCTGGTGGTCTTCTAAGAAGTAAGGACAGGGTACGGTATGCCGTAGCATGCTTACTTAAATCATCATAAATGATAAGTACATCCTCTCCACGCTCCATCCACTCTTCACCGATTGCACATCCTGCATATGGTGCGATATATTGTAATGGTGCTAACTCGCTGGCAGTGGAAGCGACAACGGTTGTGTATTCCATCGCATCATGTTCTTTTAATGTCTTTACAATACCTGCAACTGTAGAAGCCTTCTGTCCGATGGCTACATAAATACAGTGCATATTCTGACCCTTCTGGTTGATGATCGTGTCAACTGCAATGGCCGTCTTACCTGTCTGACGGTCACCAATGATCAACTCACGCTGTCCACGTCCAATTGGAACCATGGAGTCAATCGCCTTAATTCCGGTCTGTACCGGAGTATCTACTGCCTGACGGTCAATAACACCGTAGGCAACTCTCTCTACAGGACGATATTTATCTGTATCAATTGGTCCTTTTTCGTCAATCGGCTGTCCTAATGCGTTTACAACACGGCCGGTAAGTGCATCTCCAACAGGAACTTCTACTACTCTTCCAGTAGTCTTTACCACGTCTCCCTCGTTAACTGCACGGGAATCACCTAAAAGTACAACACCAACGTTGTCTTCCTCTAAGTTCATGACCATGCCGTATACTTCTCCCGGGAATTCCAGAAGTTCACCCTGCATTGCATTCTCCAGACCATGAATACGCGCAATACCATCCGCCACCTGAATAACAGTACCAACATCGGTGGTTTCTAGCTTCGCCGTATAATTCTTAATCTGTTCCTTGATTACGGAACTGATTTCTTCCGGTCTTAAATTAACCAACCCCAACTACACCTTCTTTCTCCAAACTCAACTTTGATAATCCCTTGCTGAGCTTCTCAATCTGCGTTTTAAGACTGCTGTCTAACACTCTGTCTTCTATTCGGATGATCAGACCTCCAAGCAATGCCGGGTCTATCTGATAATCTACTTCAAAGGAAGTGTATTTCGTCGTCTCTAAAAGACGCTTTGTAAGTTTTTCCTTCTGGCGGGCAGAAAGTTCTGTGGCAGAAACAACCTTTACCTTACCAATTCCCTTATATTCCTTCGCCTTGTCTACGAAAAATTCAAAAATCTTTGGAATGTCTTTCTGTCTGTCCTTCTCCACAATAATGCTGAGAAATCCCAGCACCTCATCCGATGCCCGTCCGGAAAATATATTCTTCAGCAAGTCTAACTTCTCTATCTTGCTTACTTCCGGATGATTTAAAAGAGAGAGTAAGTCCGCATTCTCAAGAAGAATCTGCTGCAATGTCTGCACCTCTGATAAAAGGGCATCCACCTTCTTCTCCTCGACTGCCAGCTCAAACAAAGCATTGCCGTAAATACTGCTTACTCGTTTAGCCATGTTTTATCTCCCATCTCTTTTAATGTCTGCTCAAACAGAGCATTCTGTGTCTGCTCATCAACAGATGCGGCAATAATCTTCTCTGACATAAGCGCGGCAACAGAAATAATCTCCTGTTTTACTTCATCTTTAACACGCTTCTTCTCAAGCTCTGCCTCACTCTTTGCATTCTCCATGATACGGGCTGCCTCCGCTCGTGCGTCTGCGATAATCTCATTCTCCCGCTGCATGGCCTTCTTTCTGGCATCACTTAAAATCTGTTCCGCCTCTTTATCAATCCGTTTCAGCTTCGTATCATACTCATCCTTAAAACGAATTGCCTGTTCCCGACTCTCCTTCGCCTCTTTTTGCTCCTTCATTACCCGCTCTTTACGGTCATTCAAAATCTTTCTTACCGGATCAAGAAGCAGATAACTTGCAGCTAAAAATAAAATAAAGATGGCGAGCATCTGAAATGCTACCTGAAATACAAGCTGTGGGTCCAGGCCAAATATTCTGTTATCATACTTTAGTGCCTCTAATAACACTTTATGGCCTCCTTTCGAATTCTCGAGGACTCATCTTACAGCTTTCCGATTAATGGGTTAGCATACAGAAGGATCAGTGCGATAACCAATCCGTAAAGACCTGTTGTCTCTGCTACGGCCTGTCCTAAAAGCATGGTAGACATAACATCACCCTTTGCTCCCGGATTACGTCCTACTGCAGAAGCACCATAACCGGCTGCAATACCCTGACCAACACCAGGTCCGATACCTGCGATAACCGCAAGACCTGCACCAATTGCGGAACAAGCTAAAACTAAACCTTCGTTTGTAATTCCTGTCATAATAAACTCCTCCTTAAATACATTCTCTTTCTTTTGTCAGAAAACCTGTAAACAAACCGTTACAGTCTCTCCTAATCATAACGGTTTGATATGAATACCATTGTTAACATTCCAAATACATATGTCTGGATTGCTCCAGAAAAGAAATCGAAATATGCATGTAGAAATGCCGGTATTCCAATCTTTGTAAACCACGGCATCAATGCGTACCACAGGCCGAGCATAATCGTTCCTGCTGTTACATTACCAAACAAACGCAGTGACATGGAGACCGGAGTGGCAAACTCACTGATGATGTTAATCGGGAGAAAGACTGGAAACGGATCTAATAAATCTTTTATGATTCCAAATCCCTTTGTCTTTATCCAGGCATACTCAATCATCACAAATGTAATCAGTGCCAGACCGAATGTGGTTCCAAAATCTGCCGTTGGCGGCCGTAATCCGAAAAGTCCTGAAATATTGGATAAAAAGATAAACGCCATCAGCGCCTCTACATAATTCAGGTACTTCTTTGCGTGAATACCCATGTTGCTCACAACCATGGCATCCATCTTCTCCACTATCATCTCTACTACATTCTGCACAACATTCGGTTCGTCATAATCTTTCATGATCTCATGTCTGGCAAATAATATCAAAGCCAATAATATCAGACAAACAATTACTGTCGTGACCATCGTAGTATTGATAGAGAGGGTAACCCCAAACAGCTTAAATTCATAATAACTATGGATAAAAAAATCCACATCGCTGCTTCCCATACCTTTACCTTCCTTTCTTATATAATTTCTTTGTTATATATACATTAGTATATGCATGAAAATATGCAGATATTTTCAGTCCCAGAATTCCAATAATTATTCCCGGAAAACTAAAATATCCTGAACGCATTCCAATCCATGCAGCCAATAATATAACCACTGCCCTTAAAAGCGTGCTAAATACCATGTTCCTCCTCGCCTGATGTTCCGTCATCACAAGACAATTGTTCAGGCTCTTGTACATACTCACGCTAAGTCCTATCGCTACAGCTGTCCCAAGTAACAGCCCCAGACTGTAGCTTCCTTTATTCTCCACGACAAGAAGTCCTATCGCTTCAAAAACAATACTGTACACAATACATCCGAAAATTAAATCAAATAAAGTTTCATTATCTTTATTTATCCATCTTCTCCAGTTCACCTTTATCTGATTCCCCTTTCTTCAATGTATCACAAATCAGCTCCAAAATATTATACACATTCTATTATTAAGTATAAAACAATCTATTTTATAAAACGCAAAATTATCGTATAACAGGAACGAAATCCTGCCAGTATTCCCAATATAAGAAATACCAGAAAAATCCAATCTGCATGAAGCCTTTCAGCTAAAAACTTCCCGGCAATCATACAAAGAAAAATACAGGTCAACATGCTGATTCCCAATTGGGTAATCAATGCAAGCATCCTCAAAAAACTATAGTCTTTCTTCTTTCGAATCATACCAGAAGTTCTCCGATAATCCGGTCTGCAACGGCTTCCATCAAAGGCTCCAATATATCAAAGCAGGTCTGATAGGTCTCCTGATTCTCCTCCGTCACTTCCGGTATTCTCTCTTCTGTTTCTGTTGTATCTATAAATGTCCCAATTGACATACAGCTTGTTGCCTCGTCAAATGATTCCTTTATCTCCTCTGCGAGTCCTTTTGTAATAGCCAGCACTAAATCTGCTGATGCAAGATCCTCGTCTGTGAGCTGGGAAGAACGAAAATCTTCTATCCTATAGCCTTTTTCCCTTAAAATCTTTGCTGCTCCCGGAGCAACGGGTTCTGAAAAAAGTACAACCAGTCCTCTGGAAACTACCTCTATATTCTGGCAGTTTCTCTTCTGCAATATACCCCGTAAAATACATTCTGCCATAAAGCTCCGGCCAATATTATTCTCTCCCACAATAATAATCTTACGATAATCCAAACTGATCCCTCCTATAGCGTAATCAGATGATATCCGGCTGCCTTTAGCATACGGTTCATGATAGCATTCCCCAAACCTTGCTCAAAAAAACTCTCTGAATACATATAATCACATTCTAAATCGTCAAATTCCCGAAGAATACGGTAAAGATTCGCCGCAACAGTTTCTGGTTTCTGCCGACTTCCTATACTTCTTAAAATATCTGCATGATAGGAATCTAATGTCTCATCTGTTCCAATAACTCCTACCTTATGTCCTTCTTCTTCTTTCTCCTTAACAAGTTCATTAATCCGGGCAATCACCTTATCCCTATCGCCTTCTACCAATGTAAGCTGTCCCTTTGGCGCATAATGACGGTACTTCATTCCCGGCGCTTTCGCTACCACATTCTTCTTCATAGTACGTCCGGTAACTGCCGGATCAATATTCACTTTAGGCAGCACTTCTTCTAACATATCTTTTGTAATATATCCCGGTCTTAAAATAGTCGGGGTATCTGTACTCATATCAATAATCGTGGACTCAATTCCGATTCCAACAGCCCCTCCATCAAGAATCAATGGAATTCTTCCCTGCATATCTTCATACACATGAGATGCCAATGTTGGACTTGGCCTTCCCGAAGTATTCGCACTCGGTGCTGCAATCATTCGGCCACTCTCCCGGATAAAATCACGAGCAAGCGGATGGGATGGCATACGAATCGCAACAGTCTTAAGCCCTCCCGTTGTTCCATCTGGAACACAGCTCTTTTTATTTAAAATAACTGTTAATGGACCTGGCCAGAACTTCTCCATGACCTTCTTCGCCGCTTCCGGTACCTCTGACGCAATCTCATACACCTGATCAACATCATGAATATGCACGATCAAAGGATTATCGGACGGTCTCCCCTTCGCCGCATAAATCTTCGCAGACGCTTCCGCATTCAATGCATCTGCTCCTAAGCCATAGACTGTCTCTGTCGGAAAGGCAACCAAGCCTCCTTCCCGGATAATCTCTCCAGCTTTTTTCAGTGCTGCTGCTTTTTCCTCTGGCGATACTTTCTCTATATTTAATAATTCTGTCTCCACTAATGTTCACCTCTGGTAATTATATTTATATATTAATCGAACGCTGCCTGGCTGGCCGCGTCCCCATACTTAATATGTATAAAGTCAATTTCTAAAAAACAGATTAATTGACCCTTGCATCATATCACGTTTTGGCTATAAAGTCAAAAATAGGCTCATTTTTATCGGCATTTTTCAGCATTTTGACACTTTTTATCGGTTATGATGCTTTTACCTCTTTCATATACATAATAAAGAAACGATAAATTAAGGATGAACATTATGAAATTACTCTCTCATCCCATCATTCTGTCTGTATTCTTACTATGCTTCTGTGCTGGGGCATTCTTTATCGGCCATGCGGCACTTTCCTACGCTACGTTCCAGTCAGCAGAAAACTTCTGTGTCCTTCTTGATGCCGGGCACGGAGGAAATGATCCCGGTAAGGTCAGTTCTTCCGGTGTAAAAGAAAAAGATATTAACCTTGCCATCACTTTAAAATGTCAATCAGTTCTTGAACAAAATGGTGTAAAAGTTATCCTGACCCGAAATAGTGATTGTAGCTTAGCGGATTCGAATGCCTCTAATAAAAAAGCCAGCGACTTAAAAAAACGAAAAGCACTTATCAAAGAAAGCCAAATAAACTGTGCAGTAAGTATACACCAAAACAGCTTTCCTGATACTTCCTCACATGGAGCTCAGGTATTCTATCATCCGCAAAACCCTGACAGCAAGCGTCTGGCTTCTCTTATTCAGGCACAGATGCAAAACCTTACCGGCATCCAAAACCATCGCAAAATTAAAGCAAACACTGACTATTACCTCCTTCGTGATAATAATACTCCAACTGTTATCGCAGAAGTCTGCTTTCTTTCCAATCCATCAGAAGCTGCCATGATTACAGAAGAGACAATACAAGAAAAAGCTGCCTTTCAAATTGCTATGGGAATCATGCAGTTTCTACATTCTCCTTCTTTTAATCCGCAGTAAATATCTCCTAAACTAAAGCAAATATCTGCTAAATTAAAACCTTCCTCTTCTGTATTATTTATTCTTTTATAATAATTATTCCAGAGTATGTTTGAAAAAAGCTTTCTGCAAATTCAAGAATGCCCCGGCATTCTTGCCACGAGGTGTGTATACTGCAGGAATGATTCTTCAAACCTGCTCTAATGACTATGGTTCACAATATTATCTGGGAATAGGCTTCATCCGAAATCTGCTTTTAAAATTTATAATACCTGCCGATTACATAAAAAATGTAGTTATAGTATACCAATCCTCCTGTGAATATTCATTATCAAAAATACTCGTATCTTACTGCCGCCTTATTATACTGTCTCTTCTTCGCCTGAAAATACTGGCGCAGATACACTATACCATTTTTGTTTTTATTTTACAATATTTTCCTCTAAAATTTTCTTTCCTTTTTCTTAAAGTGCAAGAATCCGCTGTCTGCGGCACATTTTAACACTTTACAGTTTAGGGAATAATGTTTATACTATACACACACAGATATCTGTCAGCACATAAACGGCTGTCTTATTACACAGCCCACATATAATCTACTATATAATTTGTAATCAGCTGCCATTTGTTTATACACGGCAATAGCTATTCTAAAAACATTCTAAAAATGAAAGAAAAGTAGATTTGTGATTAAGATTCATTTATTTGTACCCGCTGACAGATTATTTTTTGAAAAAGGAAGTGATTTCATGAAGTTAGAGAAATTAAGTGACACACAAATACGCTGCACTTTAAGTAAAGAAGATTTAAGCCAGAGACAGCTTCACCTTTCTGAACTTGCCTACGGTTCTGAAAAAGCAAAAGAATTATTCCGTGATATGATGCAGCAGGCATCTATTGAGCTCGGTTTCGAAGCAGATAATATTCCACTTATGATAGAGGCTATTCCAATATCTAATGACTGCCTTGTTTTAGTCGTTACTAAAGTGGAGGATCCTGACGAACTTGACACTCGCTTTTCAAGATTCTCTAAAATAAATGTGGATGACTCATTTGACGAAGATTTTTCTGACATAGATGATACCGATTTTGAAGAAATGGATTTCCTCGACGATGAGGACGATATAGATATGGACGATGAACCTCTTCCATTCAGCCCTTCTTCTGATTTTGACAATGCTGATTCTGATGCTTCCACTTCTTCCAAAGAACGTTCTGCTATTGATGATGCATTAGACCTGATTGCCCCATTTACCCAGGCAATCGCTCAGGCTAAAAAGGAAGCCATGAGAAAGAAAAAGGAGAACCGTTCTTCTGTACAGGACTGCCAGTACTATTCTTTCCAGAATTTCTCACAGGCAGCACAGCTTGGCGCTTTCCTCGCTCCATTTTTTGAGGGAGAAAGTTCTTTGTACAAAGATTCTTTTTCCAATAATTATTATATGATTCTTCGCAAAACACAAAGCGAAAATGATACTTTCCACCGTGCTTGCAATATCGCAGCTGATTTTGGCGTGAGAATCTCTGCTTCTTATGCGACACCAGCGTATTTTAGGGAGCATTTTGAGACGATACTGGAGGAGAATGCAGTTGAGATGCTGGGGGAATTGGCTTAGGTTTGGAATGACTTATAAATAGACGAACTCCGAAAGATAAATAAAGCATATTTGTGACTTTCGTCGCGGCGGTTTGAATGTTCGCTTTAACGCTCGCATCCAAACCTTGCTCCCAGGCCACAAATATGCTTTATTTATCTTTCGGAGTTCTGTTTCTTGCCTGCGGCAAATCAGGAATTATTTATCCTTATTTGCAAGGTAATCATTTACGCGTTTTAATACCTGGTCAGCGTCCATTCCGTGTACCATGCAAGCTTCTTCTAAGCTTTCCATTGCAGAAGATGGACATCCTACACAGTGCATTCCTGCTGCCATTAAGATTGCTGCAATTCCCATATCCATCTGAAGCATTTCGCCAATTAATGTCTGTTTTGTAATCTGCTGTGCCATAATATATACCTCCAGTTCGTATATCGTGCCTACGCATTCTTAACCATTTTAAAGTATGCTGTACTGATATTATGTCTCATTATATCTGTCTTTAATGTCCCTCAAGCTCTTTAAAAGAAATATTAAAAATATTGGTAAGCGTTTTTACTTGTTTTGTTCTGACTTTTGCAAGCCTGAATTTCAGTATAATACATGAAATAAAAAAGTTCAACTGTTATATTTGCAGTTATTCCTGATTATTTCTCAAAAAACTATTTTTAAGGAGAAATTTCTAATCACTCAAAATCTCTATATCCGTATTTTAATTTACTACCGTTAGAGCGTGTTTGAAAAATGCTTTCTGAAAGATGTGCGTTACAATTTGTGGGAGATTTCGCCTGAATGAGGGCGGCGTAG
>ENA-OOWK01000600-OOWK01000600.1-human-gut-metagenome-genome-assembly--contig:-NODE-600-length-23776-cov-5.377134_pt1 | contig 23776 bp, 15 predicted proteins | sample MGYA00241405_ERZ501317 | MGnify/ENA primary metagenome ERZ501317 (study PRJEB25962, sample SAMEA1972440) | human gut metagenome | biome: human gut; feature: human-associated habitat; material: faeces... | reverse complement strand
AGGAAACGGCAGCTTTGGTAGAGAAGATATGCAAACGCTATTCACTGAAAAAGAGTGAAGTTGTAAAGTTGGCGTTCGGGTATATAGATAAGGCACATATCAACCCATCCGAAGCCCCTGAATCCGTAAAATCGGAACTGGCGAAAATAAATAAGAGACAGGATGATATTATCCGCTTCATCCGACACTATGAAGAAGAACAGCTAAATCCCATGATACGGGTAACAAATTCTATTGCTTTACGCTTCGATGCTATCGGCAAAACTTTGGAAACTCTCATACTCTCTCAAATGGAAGCCAATCAGGAGAGACAAACAGCCGTACTAAAAAAGTTAAGTGAGCAGCTCAGAAATCATGCCGATGTGATTAACAACCAGTCCAAACAGATTAACGCACTTTACCAGATACACCAACGAGATTATAGAAAACTGTTTCAACTGATACAACTCTATTCAGAACTTTCTGCTTGTGGTGTGATGGATAGCAAAAGGAAAGAGAACCTGAGAGCCGAAATCAGCAATCTGATAAATACATAGGATTATGCACATAGATTTTGCCCCACCATCAAATGGAATATATAACAATGCTGGAAGTTGTCGACAGCTAGCTAATTATTTAGAACATGAGGATTTAGACAGGATGAAGAAAGGTTTTTATACTGAAGGTTTCTTTAATTTGGCAGAAGATAATATATATAAATCAAAGATAATAAAGGATATAGATAGTAATATTGGGCAACTCCTAAAAACAGATGCTAAGTTTTATGCTATTCATGTCAGCCCATCTGAAAAGGAACTCCGAACGATGGGTAATACAGAACAGGAACAAGCTGAATCCATGAAACAGTATATCCGAAAAGTATTTATCTCTGAATATGCCAAGAACTTTAATAAAGAATTATCTGCTTTGGATATAAAGTTTTACGGAAAGATTCATTTTGACCGTAGTCGTTCTGATAACGAACTGAATATGCACTGCCATTTAATTGTGAGTCGGAAAGATCAAACCAATAAAAAAAAGCTATCACCACTTACTAATCATAAGAATACGGCAAACGGAATAATTAAAGGCGGCTTCAACCGTATGAATTTGTTCCAACAAGTAGAACAAGGATTTGATAAGCTATTCAGCTACAACCGCCAATTATCTCAATCCTTTGAGTATTCCAACACGATGAAGAACGGAAGCATTGACGATAAACTGAAAATGCAGGAGCAAAAGTTGAAAGAGCCAAAACAATATTTTACTGCGGAAAAGAAAAAAGAAATATTCCAATCCAATGAAAAAGAAAACATAATTTCTTGCGATCTTGATAGTAAGGCAGATAATAAACAATCTTACAATCAGCAAAATAACAGTGGTGGTGATTCTTTATTATTTATCCTCTCATTGAGAGATGGCAATAATTACGATGCAACATCAGCAGAGGAATTACAAACACAAAAACACAAGAAGAAAAAGAAAAAAAGGATAAGGCGATGATTGAATATAATGAAGTAAGAAGCGATATAGACTGCTAGAAAAGGCACTGTCCACAATTTTGTGTAAATAGAAAACTACAGGATTTAAGTTTTATACTTGAATCCTGTTTTCAAATATAGTAATAAACCGATTTCAAAATAATCATTAATCATGTTTCTCTAGCATGGGATAAAACACCCTACATAAGCCATCATCATTAGAATAAATACAATCCAAATGGCTACACCAATACTTTGCAGAGGCAAGCATATAGGGTTTCCATAAGCGCCGCTGAGAATTCCTCACAATAGCTCTATATTCAGGTGTACTTATTAGTCGCTGGATATCATCCTTGTCTACAAAATTTCGCAAAATGAAGTCCACGCCAAGAACTGCATCCATAGGGGGATGAGGAAGACGAGGGGAAGGATGTATCAAGACATTACCATAATCAAGATTCTGCTCCCACATCTTATTTCCTCCAAAAGAAAAATGATATTCTGGATGTATAAACCGGCTCTTTCCATCTCCTTCCTGACCTATATGTTTATCAAGATGCCAAGTAGCAATATGTTCCCCTTTATCCGAAAGCCCTCTTATAACAATATCAAAATTCAAGTCATCTATGGGGTTTTCAATCATATCCTCTTCGAGAAATACGCCCATAACTTGTATGGAAAAATTAATTTCCAAACATTCTACTTCTATAGGTCTTATATGTGCAGGAACAGTATTTATAGTAATCGGAATATTAATATAATACTTCCAATTATTACCTACAGTGTCATACCTTAAATTAGACGCTTGATATAACGAACTCGTATCTTTGCAAAGTCCATAATCGTTAAGCAGTTCTGCTAATTGCTCCAAGTCATCGCTTATTGACTTTTTGCTATTTTCGTACTCGTACTGCATTCCCATGTATATTTTTTAGTTTGTCTAATCGCACTTTTTCCGACGATGCAACATCTCCCCATTCATTCTTATTAGTTTCTTCTAATACTTCATATACAGAAACATATTCTTTATCTTGCCACGGATATAAGTTGTCCTGATTAGCAAGTATTAATCCATCCACTGTATCTATGGGAATACTTGTTCCTTTACATACTGTCCAGAAAGCATCACTATTACTTTTTTCCGCTTTTTCTATTGGGATTAGTTTGTCTAATCCAGTTACCTTTTTAATAATTTCTGTTCGTTCTTTAGCAGACAACGACCTTAAATAATAATTTGGAGAAATTTCATTCCACCATTTTTCTACTAATGGCATCCACCAACGTATCCAATAATCAGAAAATACGCCATTATACTTTGCCAAGCCTATGACCTTTTCCAAAAGTATAGTCCAGTCATCAGACTTCTTTACATCAATTCCCAATCTGGCAGACAGAATATTTTCTGAAATCAAAAGTCCTTGCCTATTAAGGATTTCCGTCAAAATAAATTTCACAACATTATGAATTGGTAATTTAAGTTGTTCGTTAAATGTAGCTATAAAGCGAACCTCTCTAATGCTCTCAATATTAATACCTAAAACAGATTCTATGGATTTGATTTCTAATCCACATAAATATTTATAGCCATTAGACAGAGATAATAAAATATTCCTAAATTTTTTAATTGCTTCTGGACTGTCTAATTTCCCTTTTTCTTGGATAAAGTCAAATAAATCCTTAGCCGTTTTATCCAATGACTCTTGCAATTTACTATTAGCAGAGAAAAGAATAATCGGGAAAGACCGCATTTTACCTTCTTTTTGCCGAGTCCTAATTTCTTGCGCAAGAGTAGAACCCTTGTATTCAATTCCATTAATACCATCTTCCAAACGAAGATCTAACATTAATCCATCCATCTTAGCATGTTCCTGCTCAAAAAATAATATCTCATCATTCCATGCCACATTAGGTTTATGATACGAAACATCAACTATTTCATTGCATAAGCCTACGATTATCCCTTTTAGAGTATCTTCATCATCTATGTAGTAATATTTATATTCCATGTACATTAAGTTCTTCTTTTGTTGCTTTCGGTATTTCTATTCTAAAACAAGTTGCATAACTAGTTTCAGGCTCTATTACAGATATGTTACCTTTGTGAGATTCCACAATATCCTTAACAATTTTAAGTCCTAATCCTGTTCCTAATAATTGCTCATCAGATGGTGCTGAAAACCCGGCAGGCGTTGATGTTGTAAAAAAAGGAGTAAATATCTTTTCTTTATTTTCTTCTGGAATTCCATCTCCATTATCACTAAATTCGAGATAAATCATTCCATTTTCTTCACCACCTACGATATTAATTCGACCCTCTACTTTTGCTCTTTTAATGGCCTTCTTTGCATTTGTATAGAGGTTATATAAAATGGAAATCCATTCTGAAATATGCATAGGCGCTGTATAAAGGTCATATCCATAGAATTGTGGCTTCTCTGATTTTATGCCAATCTTATCTAAGTTGCGCTGAATGATTTTCATGAAATCACTAACAACAACTCGGATAGACACTGGCTTAGTTTCTCTGCTTACATTCTCGGATATTATTGCATTGAAATAGGCTGTATAAGCTAAAAAATTTCGAATATCAAAACCTAGATTTCCTACTAATTGCTTTGAAACTTGAGAGAGTTCTTTCTGCTCCAACAAGCTACTGATGTAACCATTGATATCAGGAGTGAATTGAATAACTTCGTGTGTAAATTCCCCGATAGTTAAACCCATTGCTGCCAACACGCGGAGCATATTGTTTTCGCCAATAGTGGTTTGAATGACATCTTCTAGTTCATTGAAATCTTCATCAACATTTTCAGATGAAGAATCTTGCCCCATCTTATCTTTAATATCTTTAATAATTTCAGAAGCACTCCTTTTCTTTTTTTGTTTAAATTTCTCATCTCGTTCTCTTTTGGGCTCTTCAAGAGCGGATGCCATACGAAGCTGAACCCCTCTAAGAGCTAAGTGTAGATATGCCTTTAGTTGAACGAAAGAGTTGTTGTCAATTAAACCTTCTCTACTAGCTGTTTCCTCATACTGAACACCTTGAGGATCAATTATTTCAACAAAACCAAAGAAATTTTTATTTCCTAACGGAGCATTAACGCCGCTCTGAACATTCCACCGTTTATCAAGAGCCAGCCAATCATCAAGGGGTTCTCCATAGGGCAAAACTCTAAATCCATTTCTATATAATCGGACACCACTAGCATTTTCTGCAATCGTCTGAACATTCTTTAGTTCTAATGAAGATATACGGCCTTTGTAATAATCATACCTATTATAAATAAAATAGTAAACCCTAAAATGGACATTTTTGATTAAATCAAAATATTTTTTTCCATCATCTGGACAAATAGGAATTACATCATTTAGGCTCAAAGCCTCACTGAACACTTTAACTGTTGCAAAGCCATTATCATCTACAATGCCATCGATTGTAGCTAATGCTTTGTCAAAAATCATTTTTTGTTCACTCGCTACTGTCTCTGTGTTATTTCCTATAGTTCTATAAAATACAACATTAAAAGTTTGCTCTTCTTGAGTTGCAGTATTGCTTTCTCTCCCTTTCTCTGATAAATAATTTGGTTGTAGTAATTCAGAAACATATCTAAATATACGTTTAATAGCAGGTTCAGACCATACATCTTTTAATCCATCTATACGTAATACAGTACCTTCATCCTTTTGCTTCTCAATAAATTCAAGAGGAAAAGATATGGAAGTAATATCTTGATCTATTTTATATTTATCCCATTTTATAACAATACGTATCGCTGAATCAGATTCTTTTGTTTGGGAAATAATTGTAAGTCGAGAACCTAATCGTTGTGTTGCAAATCGACCAATTCCTTTTTTACCTGCTTTTGTCCTGCCATATTTTTCAGAAACAGGATGATGTACTTTATCTGTAGAAGAAATGCGCATAAACCCTTGCTCCAACTGAAATTCATTCATCCCAACACCATTGTCTTCTATGACTAAACTGCCACCTATAATATCAGAATCAATAAATGTAACTTTGACTTCTGTCGCATCAGCATCGTAAGAATTTTTAACAAGTTCAGAAACTGCAGTTTCAGCACGACCTACTAATTCCCTACCTAGTCGATCTATCAATCCGGCATCGACCGTAAAGCCAATTTCTTTCATATTTTTTCCTTCTTCTGCCATATGCTACTACTTTTATGCTATATAAAACAATTTGCACATACTATATTTTCCGCATCAATCAACATATCCATTAAATAAGGTGATTTGCGTGACCTGGTAGTTTTGTTACTACGTTTAATTATATCCAATTTAATTTGACGAATACGTTCAGGCTTTATAAGGTCTTCAAGACGTTCGCCTTGAATCCATGTATAACCTTCTTTTTCATATTCTATTGCTTTTTTGAATAAATCAGGATGTTGCTCATACAACCAAATCCATTCAATACGCTGTTGAAAAAAGCAAAAATAACAACCGGAACGGCTACGAGCATATTCTCCCGTCATTCCATCAACTATAAATGGTATTTTCTCATAATATGCCGGAACGCCAACTCCACTTTCCCTCAATAATTTGAAAATGTCTTCACGATTCAAATTGTCTTCATGATTGAGCAATGAAAATTCACCTAAGTACGAAATTGGATAGTTCTTATCTTTGAGATATGAAAACATCACTTTATTAAATGTACTCGCATCTATATCTAATAGCGCATTTAGTTTTTTTGAAAGCGTAAATTTATTATTACGAGGTGTTTCTAAAACATCCTTCGCCCTTATATAAATGGCTTTATCAGCAATACTTTGATATAACTCTAAATGACATTTGATATTAGCATTCTGGAAAAAGTCGGACAAAATTTCTATACTCCAAATATTCCTACGAAAAGGAAATAAAGATTGTATATTGGGTTTTGTAGATATATATCCCTCTCTATCCTCATCGCCACGAATACCAACATAAGAAATTGCCATATCGTCACCAATGAATCTTTCAAATGGCTCCAATTTAAGTTTTTGGGTACACCAGCGGGATTGAACTGAAGGCAAAAAGTTACCTACGGATTTTAGATAATAATCAAATGGCTCAAAATGTGGATTATTAGTTGCTTTTAAGCGTTTTATTTCTTTTCCAAGATAACTTTCAATTCTATCTACTAATTCAAGTGTTTCCTTTAATTCTTTCCCTGTATCACAAAAGTAATATTCAATATTCAAATCAGAATACCGTTGATTGAGATAGATAGCCAATGCTGCACTATCTTTTCCCCCTGATATTCCGAGAACATGTCTAACCTTCGTCTTGTTAATTTTCATCAATTTCGTTTTGTAATAATTTCAATAATAAAGCGACATTCATATTTCTGTCACCACTTAATTTACTTTTTATATCGGCTTCTAAGACTTTTATTTCTTTTATTTTTTCTTTGGGCAAACGTATGGTATATTTTTGCAAACCATTGATAAAGGAAGTGATTTCCAATTTAAAAACCTCTTCAGTGTCAAGATTTACATCGGATTTTGCTAAATTACAGAGATTATCCAGTTCGTTAATCATATCTCGGAAGTTCTCATATAACACCTTTTCTTCTTCGTCCGAAATTGTATCTAACGATTTTCCGATTACAGCCTGACAAATTGAATTAATCCAGGCATTACGAACATCTAACTCCGACATTAAACGCTGATAAAACACCTTTTGTTTTGGCAAAAGCAAATGCTTCTTCAGCTTTTTAAATCGTTGTTTTAATATTTCTTGATACTCGGCAAATGGAACTTCTTTTCCAATAAATTCGGATTGGATGAATGTTTCAATTCGGTTTATCAATTCTTCATAAGCTGTTCGTATTTCTTTTACCAATGCACGTAAAGTATCAATATAGCCTTTTACAAGCGTCGGATCATTTGCGATTTTTTCTAATGAAATCCCCATAGCTTTTGGGAAATCTTCAAAGAATGTTTTTTCTGGCTCTTTAGACAACCGGATAGCATCTCGCAAGATAACAGCTTGTTTAGATATACGTTTCGTCTTTTTGTTATATTCCGGCAGTTTTGCATAGAATATCAAAAACGGTTTTATTAATTCAATTAGACTATCATTTGTAACGGTGTCAGTTTCTTCGATGTGCAAGAAAGATCTATATGAGTTGAATAAATCTAATTTTATCCCTGAAATATCAAATGACTTTATTTCGAATGAATTAGGCTGACGACTTACCAAAATAAGTGTTTCATCATCTATATTCGGTATATATCCATTTTCATCAAATAAAGCATAATCATCACGGCAGATGAAAAAGAAAACAGGTAGCCAAAAATCAATAAATCCTTGTTTTAAACGCAACGGCTTTTTTTGCAGACGTTCAACCAAAATTTGCACACTCATTCGTGCAACTTTAGCATCATCCAAAAATCGGTTACATTCATTCCACAAAGCATCGAAACTTTCATCAATAGGTCTTGCTAAAAACTCACCATTGTGGATTCCTGTATTTTTTAACAATGATAAATAGATTGTCTTTTCAGGTGGAAATTTATCCTCAGGGAAACCTAAATTGGGTTTGTCGAAGTTCGAAACAAGTGCCTTAATCAAATTTCTCCGTGCAGACTGCATAGTTCCCGAAAGCTTGCTTTTATTCACCATCTCATTACGAAAGATAGGTGTTGCTGGATAAGCCCAATCGCATATTTCAGAAAGTTTTCTGTTCAGTTGCCTATGACTTCGGATTTCAATAATAAGACCATTACTTATCCATGTTACATCATTGCTATTAGTAAATAGCTTTTCAAAAACAAGTTCATTCAATGTCTTTTTGTTACGAATAAGCATTTTGTCTATTTCCTGCTGTGCTACTTTATCATTCGGATATTGTTGTTTCACATACTGTATACGTTCCAGCTCAACCAGTACATTCCGAATATCCCTCGTATTGTGATATAAGCAATATAAAATTGGTTCATCTGATTCTACCGATTGCTTTATAACATCCCTTACAATGTCTTTTTCTGAAAATACAAGATTAATAATTCCGTCTGCGTCTTCAACAATTCCGTAATAAGGATTTTCAGAAATTTTGAATTGAAAGAAACGTGGGCATCCTGTTCTGTAAAAGTACTCTTTCGCTTGTATGTAAGGAAAATCAAAATATTTATTCAAATAAGGTACGATATCAGCAAGATCGTCGATTTCAGCATCGGAAATCGCTTGTTCGATGTCCAAATCTGTTCCGCCAAGCAATTTGTAACGCTTATCATATTTAGTAAAACTAATGATTTTAAACTGCAATAGTTTATCTATTATTTCTCCGGCATTTTTAATACCAAGACTCAGTTTTGCATAATTGGTTAAAAAGTCATCATCAATAACACCAGAATTAGGTGCATATATATTTAGTAAACCTATCGTTTTGAGTAATTTCGTGCCGTCTACCACATAGTCACCCAATTCTCCTTCAATCCGTTCTATTGAATTACGGATAGTTAACCATTGACTATAATCTGAATTGTGTTTGGTTGTCAGAGTAGAATAATAATTATACATCAGATAATCATATACACAACTGATATTATAGAATAGATTAGCCTTATTGTCAAAGTCTTCTAAACCCAAATGGTCATCAGAATCGACAAATTGAAATAGAGAACGCTCATTTTGTCCGTGCTTTTGCAATGCCGATGTAAGTATAGACGCTGCTAGAATATCAAACGGCAAAAGTTTTTCAGCAATTGTTATATCGAAATAATCGTTTAGTGGAAATGTTCTTGATTTTGCAATAGTATCAAATAGTTTATCAAACGATTTATCTTTTTTTATTTTTCCTTGCCTTGATGAAATTCGTTCAGCCGCCAATAATAACAACTGCTCTACAGGCTCATTAAACGTAATCTCTTTTAATCTCCCTTTGACCTTGTCCCACTCGTTTCTTTGAGTTTTATTCAATCCATGAGCATAGTCATTAAAGCCTTGGTGTAATGTAGTTATAAATAGTATATTCTTCGAGTCATCATTCGCAAACTCCGCTAACTGTTGAATAAAGTATAACTCCTTTTCTGGGTTATTATTTGCGGCATATTCAAGAAATTTCCCAAATTCGTCAATGGCAATAAACCACCCTTTTCCTACCGCGCTGATTTTAGCATAGTTCGCTTCTATCTCTTTAAGAATATCGCGAATGCTGTAATCTCTATTTTCCAATCCAAATTCAGCAGCAAAATAACTTAATAAAGAACCTGACTCTCCAATAATTGGTAGAAAATCAAAACCTTTCACTCCCTTAAAACTTCCATTCAATGAACTGAAATATTCTTTTTCTTGATTTAAATGATGTTCCAATGCCAACAAGAATGAAGATTTTCCTGTTCCGTAGGAGCCAACAATATTGAAAGAATGTGTTCCAGTTGTATAATTCTTGGCTATTTGAGTATAAACCTGTTTTGCATTGGGTGTAGGAATATATTCGAGTTTTTTATCTAAATCCCGAATGATATTTATAGAAGGTGAATAGTAATATTTAATTTTGGGCATAATAATCATTTAATACATCCCTCTTATTAATGGGTGATTTGAATTGTAATACTTGAATACCTGCATTGCTAGAAAAGAGAATATTCTTATATTTCTCAGTAATTTGCTCTATCTTAGAATATAATCCATCCTTGTTTAGAGCAAATACGACTCCTGGTGAATTATGTCCAACTTCCAATTCTTTGAACCCTATGGTAGTAGCATTAGGATAATTTTCAAGTATGGAAAACAAGACAATTTCAGCAGGTAGGTTATCCCTATCTTCGTTTACAATTCGATATAAATCAACTAATCCCTTTTCTTCATACTTTTCAATTCGAATCTTAGTCATTAGTTGCAAATCATTGAAAATACCGGAATACATATCTTCTGGTTCTGCACGGCTTTCGACATTATCTATTTTTTGATACATGCGTTGTAGCACCATGCTATCTGTTATTATGGTATTTACATTATAGGAATTATCCTCCTTTGCAATAGGCTCAATATACTTGTGTAACTGCTCAGAAGTAAATTCAATGCGTCCTCTTCTAAATCCATTGAAAAACAAGCTATAAATAGAAGCATAGTCTTTTTTTACTAAAAAAAAGTGTAACAACCAAATTGTTCCTATATCTTCGAGATATTGATCTTTCCCCTCTTCCCCAAAGATATAATGAGCCACTTCTGACAACTCCCATTTATCATTACATAAGCCAAAGGCTTTCATCCAAAAGCCAATAGCTGCCACCATATTTTTTCCAACGCCCAATTCCACAACAGCATTATCATCGCTAAACTTGTTACCGATAACCAAGAAGTCATACCCCTTTTTAAGCCAAAACTGCTTGCAGATGAACGTTTCATGTCCAGAAAATCGCATATTTCGTTTATTAATGTCTTTGACTTGCAAATATCGCATTTTTTGGAGGAATATCCTAATAATTTAGCATTAATTCATTATGTATTAATACTCCGCATTTTAAATTCATCAATACCATTACCTAGTTATTTTCACCAAAAGGCAAAAACGTTAGAGTTGCTGTTTAAAACAGCTCCAACTCTTTATAATGCAAAATGGCAAAAGCTAAGATCGTCTTTATTACGATGAACTCCAATCTCTGCTTTGTCTTAGCTTTGGCGGTAGTAATTCTCCCACATCTATTCTTTCATTCTATTTACAGCGTTCTCGTCAGTAAAGTTAAATAAGAAAGAGTCCTTTTATAAGACTCTTCTTCTGCGCCCCTGCTGACTATCTACTACTCTCTAGACATGCAAAGTTTTTACCCATCCTTTCCGAAAAGTTATCCGCATCACTCCAATAAACATATCCTGCGCAAGATTATTTTTTTACTGGTAGGTATAAGACTTAGATATCTATTTACATTTCATTATCACAGACAAGAAACTTTTATAAATGCTACAATGCTGTGGCAGTGTTGGGTAAAATCATTATTTACTAAAATTAGGTCTCTACAATTTTGTCAGAACTAAATAAATTGCGTTCTTTGTTCCAAATATTCTCCATGAGCAAACAAACTACCACAAAGGTATGTAGAAAATCTGTGGGCTAAATCATAGAATATGCCTGAAACTAAAAATATAAAGTTTTAAATATCAGCGTGGTAACTCCCTTAGGAGAATCCCAAGCGATATATAAACAATGAGATATTTGAATAAAGAATCGTTCTTATAGCGAGCAAAACGATAAAACGTAATCGTGTGCTAAATCATGTGGATTTCCAAATGGAAGAAACTATAAAACGGTGATAATCAACAAAGAGAAGACAATAGTTCTCTTGCTGGTGGCACCACCTTTTAAAAAGCAAGACAATATTAATCCCTGATTTTTTTCAAAATTCAGGGATTTTTCTTTTTCTGGAACAGGTAAAACCAATAGGAATGAGAATCAACATAAATATGATACCATTCTGCAATTGATTTTGGTACAGCATTTATTCAATCATTATCTCATGTTAAGCAACAGCTTTTCGCCCACTTTAAAATTCATTTAATGAACAAACTTTTTCTATAGCAAATATGTTTTCTATTATCCTAAATGAATGATAAATAAAAATGTTTCCATCAGGCATTTTTTCTGTATGACAAAGGATTAATTTTATAAAAAGACAGATAAATGCTCATTTGTTATATTCATTTATTTATAGTTTAATATAACAAATCATGTAGATATGGCAACAATAAAAATCAAATTCCGTACCTCTTCCGTGAAAACAAAAGAAGGCGTATTGTTCTATCAAATCATTCATGCCAGAGTAACCAGGCAAATCAATACCGGCTATAAAATTTTTCCTTCAGAATGGGATAAGCATTTGGCTTGCATCATTCTTCCGGACAATAATGACATAAGACGACGTTTTCTCGCTCAACTAACAAGCCGAATAGCAGAAGACATGCATAGACTGAAAAATATCATTTCAAAACTTGAACATTCGGGCAATCCTTTTACCTCCGGAAAAATAATAGAGCTATTCCGTATTCCCCCCATCAATAAATACAGTTTTCTATCATTCGCACAAGATCTTATTATACAACTAAAACAAATCGGCAAAGAACGCACTGCCGAGTCTTATGCCTCAGCATACAACAGTTTCAAGCGTTTTATGGACAATAATGGTGACGTTCTACTTGAAGATGTAAATTCCAATCTGATGATAAAATATGAAATATACCTTAAAAACTGCGGTGTCTGTCCAAACAGCTGTTCATATTATATGCGGAATCTCCGAGCAATATACAATCGTGCTGTAGAAAAAGAGTTAACACAACAACAATATCCGTTCAAGTATGTGTATACCGGTATTGACAAAACAGTAAAACGAGCTGTATCTCTAAAAACAATTCGCCAAATACAAAATTTAGATCTGAGCACAAACCCTTTGATGGATTATGCAAGAGACATCTTCATGTTCTCGTTCTACACCCGCGGAATGTCGTTCATTGACATGGCATATCTGAAAAAGAAAGATCTGCAGAATGGAGTTCTGTCCTATCGCAGACATAAAACCGACCAACAATTGTTCATTAAGTGGGAAAAGCCCATGCAAAAAATTGTCGATAAATATAACACTATAGAAAGCTCTTATCTACTACCTATCATCAAAAACAACGGTAAAGACCCAAGAAGAGAATATAAAAATGCCTCACATTTGATTAATAGAAAGCTGAAGGTAATAGGACAAATGTTAGAGATCCCCGTCACACTAACAACATATGTCGCCCGCCATGCATGGGCAAACATTGCCAAGAGTAAAAATATCTCTATCTCGGTTATTAGCGAAGCTATGGGACATGACTCCGAAAACACAACACGTATTTATCTAGCCTCGTTAGACGCCTCCATAGTGGATAAAGCAAACAGTATTATACTTAAATCATTATAGTATACCAAAAGAGTATTGACGGGGCTGACCCAAAAGTCAGCCCTTAGTTTTCCAATGCTACATTATTAATAAATAAGATTATCATGGCTCTACACAACGGATAAAGCATGCATCACTTTTAGGCGTTTCTATTTTATTTTCACCAGTAAGAGTTGCGTAAACATTACTTTTAGAAATCAAATTAAAATCAAAAGAGAAGTAATTAATATCCCACGCCATAATATCACTTTCTCCATCGCGCCCTGGTGGATATATCTGCTGTAACCAATAGATAGCCCCCGGACGCATATACAAATCATAAAACAAAGGTTTCTCATCACCTGCCGTCATATTGAATTTATCACTACGTCCAGCAGAATAACGGAGTACAACTGTATTCTTTGTCTCACCATGTATATAGCCCTGACCAGTAACTACGCCCTGCCAATTTTTCATATCACCATATCCTTGTTTTCTATGTCCATAGCCTGACGCTCCTATCGGAAAGAATAGATTCCGCCCATCCGTTTTATTATATATAAAACAACCACGCATACCATATGTGCCGAAACTATCATAACGATATCCGTATACTTCATTGATATTGGAAAGTGTTTCCTCGGCATCATCACCATAGAGTACACCATAGCCCATTTCTATATCCTTGCTTTTATACAATACATTATAATCATCGTAATTGGCAATTTCCACTTCTTTTCCATTAATTTTAGGCTTTTCAAAAGGGGTATTAAAAGGCTGAGATGTGATTTCATCCCACAATTTAGTAGTCCCTTTTCCAGCAATCTCTAGTGGCTTGGCTTTATCATCTTTAAAGTCTTTCGGCTGCACTTCTATCCAATATTCTTTCTCATGTTTATTACTTGACGCATCAATTGGTTCATTCAGATTTCCCCACTTAAACAATGACCCTTCTTCTACCGGCGAATCTGTTTCCTCCGTAGGAGTCTTCATATTAAACGTATGCCAAGCCCGCCCTTCGTCAAGCAAAGCTACAGGAGCATAGCCCTGGCGGACAAATATAAGGTGATTGCAAGTATTGTTGTGATAACTGACACGAATAACGGCATGGCGGGATTCATTTTCTGCACATGTACCATTGAACGTAATTTTGAAATCAATTACTGAACCGGAAAGCCCCTTAAGTGTACCATGTTCATCTATACTCGTGTACTTGTTACTACTACTTTTTTCTAACTTCACAAATCCTTCGTGCGTTGTCGCTGCAACAACAGCTTCCCAAGCCCCCTCGGAAGTAAATTCTTCGAAATTTGTAGCATTCTCCCGTGCCAAACGTTTTAAAACAACATGGAAAGGCTTGTCATTATTATGCCGTCGATATATTCCTTTAGGATTGACTACGCGACGTACCTGGAATATATCAACTATTTCTGTTAATGGCTCACCCTGCGATAAAGTCGCGGTTATTTTTATTTTTGCCTGACGCCGGTAGGCTACATATGGATTATTCCCGGTATAACTAGTTTTTGCAATCATCTGTTTCGCACGTGTATATAAAGGTATACTCATATGAAGTATATTCGTCCCCTCTTCTTTACGCACAGAATAATTACCATATTCAGTATCTTCGTGAATGCCTGGATCTACGGCATATTCGCGATTTCCTCGTTGAGTTCGGTTATAGTATTCCTGGTTGCTTTCTGCATAAACAATACCTGAATCCTCATTAGCATCTGCTTTTGTTGTCGTAAGTATGGTTGCAGTAGTACGGCGCAAAGAAAGAAATCCATTCCATACATTCTTGCCTTCCAAATCAAAATGATAATAATCAAAATTATTAGCATCTGCACCAATAGGCGCCCAACCATTGTTGAGTATTTCCGCTTTCACACTTTCCACTTTCGCATAACCAGGATTTATTTTTATAGGCAAATCCATCGTTCTGTTATATAAATAGGAAATATAATAGGGATTGGGCACCTCAATACCTGGTTCCGGTTCAGCATATTCGATATGCCAGTCTGCATCATTTGCAAAATTTTTAAATTTCAATGTAAGTTTATAGTGATGATTACGTTCGGCATCATAGTTTGTTGTAATGTTTTTACCAAGCATAAAACGGTATTTAATATCACCACTACCTACTTTTTCTTCATTAATAGAACGATAATAAGCGTCTACTTCAATATATGTACCATAAGGTACGTTATCTTTTGGTCTATATTTTGAATAATCTTTGTCCGGCTGTTGCAGATGAGGAGGTAATCCGGGATGATCCAGTTCTTTATCTCCATCTGCATCCTGGCGTTTATCATATGGCTGGTCCCCCTGCATATTCTCATAGAAAAACAAAGCATCAGCTGCCTCTTCGTGTCCATATTTAAAAGTTCCATTCTCTTCACACGGGTAATAAGCTCTCCCCGTAGCTAAACGTACCGGATAAAATTCGTCAAATGCAGGTGGGGTAGTTCCTGTATAATACTTTATGATTTCTCCGTCTTTTATTAAAGACGATTGTTCATCTTCACTTGGTGTGTTTGTTTTTCCCAAGTAGCAATTAACAGGAATATCCTTTATCTGAACCGATTTCAAATAAATAAAAACTCCTTCTTTCAATCCAGTGGCATCATAAGCAATGGTTACTTTGGAAGCTGCGCGGCGAATCCATGCGTGCAATTCCATATCTTTCTTATTTATAGCTACTCGTGAAGCTTCCGTATTGCGGTTAGCCCCCGCAGGTGCATTCTCTTTTGTTGTGAAGTAGCCAAACATCTGATGGTTTTTAGTAGCTCTTGTCACTTTTCCATCAGCAGTTTCTTCTGTCGCGAACCAGTTTTCTGCTTCCCATGTCAGATTAATCGATTTCAGTTTATCGACTGTTTGTATATTATCTTTTTCTAACTCAGCCAAGTTACCCATATTTGCTACCGCATACATATAATAATAGCCGTAAGGAACTTGAGCTAACTTGAAGGTAGCCCGTTTGGTTTTGGCTTCCGCCGTTTTGCCTCCTTCCGCATCTGTGTCTGCACGGTCAATATCATCAACATCGAATCTATCTGTAGTTTCCGTTGAAGCAGTACCTTTCGGAAGAAGATAGTACGATTTCACCAGATTTCCTTCCTCATCATACAGCAACACACAAAGATCATTGATGTCTTTGATTACATCTCCTGCCGTACGAGTGTTTACATCCAGAGCCGGCCGAAGAGGAAGAAACTCTACAGTAGCACTCACACTGACTTCTCCTTCCGGCATTCTTTCGCCTTCGTTGTTCAGCCAATCATCCGTACAGGCAGTCAAGACAAATATCAGCATACCTGTAAGACTATAAATAATGTTGCGTTTCATATTTTCCTGTATAAAGTTATTTAAGGAAATCTTTCCTTTCTTTTTTTATAACCCGAAATCGGGTTCTAGTGTGATTTCGGTATAAGGACGCACATCTACTATGCAATCCATTGCATGTTCATTAATTGTGATATTTACCACCACATGTGTATTTCGCGGCAACTGTGGCAGATTTGGCAAGTAACTTTTCAATTCAGTTCCGTTGACACCCAAAGTCAGCAGATAAGGATTTTCCTTATTGTTGTCATCACTATGCTTCCCCTCCAACAGGTAAATCGGTTGCTCATTGGTTTTCGTATTTTCATCTCCCGGAAGCAGTTGCCCTTTAAACAACGATGACGCATCGTATGTATAATACCCTTTCAAAGTAGGAACATCGAAACTATTTATGTCCCAGAACTTTGTTCCCTCCGTCGTTTCTCTCTCTATATATGTAGCATTGTGTGGCAAGTAATACTCCCTTTCTGCCATTTTATCAATAGTCAGTTTCGTGATTTCTATGGACCGACTGCTTTTATTCGTTATATTGAAAGTAAATTTAACAGCCGCTCTCATTATGGAAAGCTCACGTTCACAATCCTCGGCAGGCACATCTACCATATAAAGTCCACTCATCGGCAACGGACCGTCGATTCGCTCCATATTACTGCCTAACCGAATGGTCAGACTGGATATATAATCCGTAAAGAATAAGCTTCCGGGCTGAATTTTCTCAAAATCACACTCTACCAATTTACGTTTCGGAAAAAATCCCGTTGTCTTTATTTCCGTAGCTTCATTTGCAAACAAATAAATTCGTTTCTTTTCGTTTCCGATAACTTTCATCGGCTCGCTATAACAATCGGTAGATGCAACCTCCAAATTGTAAATCCGGTTATGTTCCACTATATTATCATTGTTACGTACGACAATAATACGCAACGTTTTCATCTTTTCATTATCATTTACTGGAGCCTCTGGATAGATGTCACTGGCCCGTGTACCCGATTGCGATATGTCAGACAGGGCAACACTGATATTAAGATTCACTAACGGCACTTCCCTGTCAAACATTTCACTATCTGCATCATGAGCACACCCCCGAAAAAGGAGAGAAATAGCCCATGGTATAATGATATATGCGATTTTCTTCATTGTCTTATATCGTTGATTCTGACAGTCCAATCGTTTATCTTAATATAAGTTTTAATCCATTCAAGATTCGGGCTTAAGAAGAATATCATTGACCATTCACTTTCACGATCAAGGAACTCCTGCGAATCCATGCTTGCATACAGATCACTCTTAAGCATAAGCAAATAGTTAATAAGTGGAATATTGATAATTTCCACACCATCTGCTTTGCGACGCACCGTCAGCTTAGGCGAGTACCAATCACGCACCATCAACCGTGAAGTAGATAGTTCGGCATAAGCTACCACCACTTCTCTTCCCTCATCAGTGAATCCTGCCGAAGCTTGCCCTTGTGCCCATGGAGTGTATGTCACCATACCATTCTCAAGCAAATTATTATCGTAACTGAACAGTATATTATCATCGGTAATTTCAAATTCAAATTTCTTATCATCTACCGGCTCACCATTCATTTGTTGCAACACAACACGAATATTATTGGTGTTCTTCATCATCTCAACAGTGCCTTCACTGTAAAGGTCGGCAGTAGCGAGAGTAAGTTCACCCCAATACAAACCGTGCAAGTTCTTTCGTCTGGGATTTGTCAAGCATTCCGAATCTAGTTCCACTTGCAAATCGGTATATCCAGTTCCTTCTCCGGGGGTATACTTCATAAGGAAAGAGCTCTTATTACAAGCCAGACCACCATAAGCTACGAAATGATAATTTCCTTGTTTGAGGTCCAGCTTCATGCGATAGTTCTCGTCCTGCAACTCCGTACCCGTCACTATGCGAGTATCCACATAATTGCCATTTTCATCATAGACCAGCAATGTCAGACAATCCACCTTCTTAGCAAATGCATTGGCATATTCCATATTGTAGTCGTAAATGAAGCGTAGTGACACGCCATGCGGACATGGAGCAAGATCTTCATAGATACGCTCACACGATGAAAAGGCAAAATTTATCAGTACGATGCCAAGCACCGTACTGATAAACCCTGAAATTATATTTCGTTTTTTATTATGCATCTTTGGTTTCTTAGAAATCGATATTATTGACACGAACTACCCAAGGCAATACATCTACCGAAACTGTCAGATAAATATCACCTCGCTCATCGGGAGTATCAGGACCTGGGTTATCAGGGTCATTATCTGAAATACGTGGATGCCCAAGACGGGAAATGTTAGTTACAGCAAGTTTATAAACATTGTTGCGAACTACAGCGAACTCCATCGGAGCCATTTCACCTTCCACACCATTGTCATTGTGGCGATTCCAATAATAATAGTAGCAATAATAGCCCCAACCACCGTCTTTGTCCTCGCTTGACTGATAGATGGTTATGCCGGCATCAGTAGCTGCTTGTCTGAAATCACTGAGATAAGAACCTTCAAGTGTTTTATCGTTTCTGTCCCAAGTGTTCCATTTTGAATTAGCACTACTTTCATCTTGAGGGCTAGCATCCCCTTCCTCACCTGTACCACCGGTACCATATACAGCCACATAAAGCGGATGAGAACGACTCCATGTTTTGGTCTCTTCGTTGTATGCAACAGCTTTCACTGCTTTTCGCACATTTGGCCAACTTACATACAAATTGCCGCCGAACATATAAATAATCGGATCTTTATAAGAATCCTTCATTAAACCAGAAGCAGTGTAATTAATAACTTCTGCCAAGTGCCTGGTATCTTCGTCAGTGCTAGCGGCAGCAGCTTCAGTAGCTACCATTTTTCCTTTGAAAACAATACCGGTTGTTATACCGTTTACCTGCCTGTCAACCGGTCCCGGAATTGTATTTTCAGTTACATACCGCCATATACGATAGTCACCATATTTGTTACCAGTATTCCAGCTATTATCTGTATCTTCTTCACCCCCAAGAACCGTAGATAATAGATGCGTGTTCCATTGATCTTGCTTTGTATTGTCTATTGAGCCGTCAGGTTGAAAGAGAGGGTAATTAAAATACTCACTTAATTTCGTAGTCTCAATGCCTTGATTCTTCTCGGTTGCCCACACATCCACGACATAATTACCATTAAGATGAGTTTCCCCACCTCCCACAGCGGTAAACCAGGGCTTTTCCGGGCTGCAAAGACTAGCTTGTGCCGGAAGTCCATTATCAGATACACGACGCAAATAATAAAAACTATTATTCATATTCACCAAAGCCATTTTACCTAATTCAACGTTTACAATGTAAGCCCCAGGTGTTCCGTCCGGCGCAATATCTTGTACAACCGGATAAGTGTTGCCTTTCTGAGGACGTATATTTTCAGGCAAACTGCGACTACCATCTCTAAAATCGAAACGTGCCATTGCGCGTTCTACTTTCACTGCACCACCTACACTGTTGTCTACTTGTGACAAGCTTCCCGCATTGTTTATTCCGGAAAGATTAAACGGAGTGGCTTCATTATATAACAACCAGTCATTCATCGTATTAGGGAGCAAGCGCTTAGCTATGGAATAGTTGGACATCAGAAAGCTGCCACCTTCATTCTTGCTCCATATCTTTCCTAATTCCTCATCGTCACCCTTGCAAATTGCATTATACCATGTCGTATTCTTATATTCAGTTTTACTAATAAGTTCTACCAATTCATCTGTCGGGTTACAAAATATAAATACATTCACTTCCTTTTTATCAGTTGGTGTTTCTGTATCATTATAGAACTGAGACAATTGCGTTTTAGTTATTTCGGAAGTCCCAATATAAGCCTGTTTATTTGCGGATTGTTTCATCTTGTCCGACATGTCACCAAAAGCAATGAATGCATTATCCGTGCTGCGGGCAAGTACCACATACATTCTTTTCACATTGTTCTCATAATCTTTACCGATTTCGACACCAACATTGCTGCCACCACCTTCAACCGTATTACTACGCGAACCAGGCACAGACGGCATAGTTACCTGTACTGTCATGTATGCCTTATCTCCCTCATAAACAGTAGGGTCAAATTCTGTTTCACCTAGTTTATCCTCAGCACAACCTGCTGTGAGAACTACGGCAAAAAGGCATAAAAAATACTTGCTAATTCTTTTCATAATCTGCAACTTTGAATGAATTAATAATTTCTATGTTTTTATATTTAGATCCTGTTAATGTTTTATCTCTTCTATTTGCTTTAACATCTCCTCTGCATCAGCCAGCCCCCTATGTGCAGCTTCAGTAAACATTTTCTCTGCCATATCAAACTCCTTCTTCAAGGCAGCGTATGTCCCCCGACCATAAACAGCCTGCGGTGAGTTTCCAGCTTTCTTCAGATAATATTCCGCATTCTTCATATCCCCCCTAGCCATTGCGGCATTTGCAGCATTCAGATTAGCCACTTCATCATCAGGGAACATACGTACAGCGACTTCGAATGTTTCATTATATTCTTCACTCCCCAGTTTCATATCCTGTGCGGCAAGATACATCTCATTCAAACTTAACTTCTGTGGCTGTGTTTTAATCAGACGCTTGATTTCGTTGATATCAGTATAGGTACGCACTTCATATTTGACTGCATAGTCTGAATGACGAAGCCCCGGATAAACCTCTTTCAGTAAGAATGCATAATCTTTTGGAAAGGCAGTCTTGATGCTACGTTCTTTTGCATCCGGTTCCTGGTTACTGCGGATTAATGCCAGAATACCTGCTTTGTTTTCGAGATACGAGTTTTCCACATAACGTTCGAGTCCTGCCCAATCTTCCGGCTCGTTATCGGTAATGAATAGTGAATCGGCAAAATCGTACTGTTTGCGTACATACTCTTTCAATGTTTTCGTTCGTCCCATCGCCAGACGTTCATTATTCGAATAGGGACTTTCAGGCGAAGCATATCCTTTGATGCTGACAGAGATAATCCGTGTATCCACATCATTCTTCACCGCATCAATAGTATTAAGTATCTTTTGTAATTCAGCCGGATTACGACGATAATTCTCATGGATTTCTGTTCGGTTCACAGGAAAGTCAATATAAGCCGAACCTTCCAATACATTAATTTTTGGTTCTGCTTTCGGACGAATGTATACATAGGCAGGCACAAATTCTTTCGGCTCCAACTGAAGCACCAACAGAGGCTCGTTGCCATCAACAAGTGCCTCGCCGCAACAACCGCATGTTTCATTGCCCGTACTGAGCGTGGCACGTTTCATCCAATCGGCATAAGGTACCACTGTACGATATTTGACCACAGATACTTTGCTTTTTTGATAAAGCATCATATCATCCGTACACAAGCCATTGCGCAGATGATGATAATAGCGGTTGCGACCAGCTATCATCACCGAAGGTAAGTTCAGTTCATTACCTTCTCCTGACAGTCTAGGCGTAAGAATCACTTCACGGTTACTTTTTACACTCAATGCCGAAACATCAATATCCATTGATACGAACAATTTATCTTCCGAACGAGACACGGCAAGGTCAGATACTGTCACATTACCGCCCATTATTGTTTGAGCCTTTGCTCCTATCATCAAGAGTAGGAATAGCAAACTACTACAAAGTATTTTTGTTGTTCTATTCATATCCGTAATTTGTGTGATTTAAAAAGTATATATGAGATTGACTGCCGCTTTTGTGGGCCCAACATAATTATGCGATTTTCCATCGGCTATTTTTGTACCGCATTGGGCACAGGGATAACTGTCGTAGCGAGTATAAATCCAGCCCAAACCTAACTCCGCTTCCAAATTCCAACGTTTGTTCAATATCCACGCATAACCATACGCAATGCCACCACCGGCAAACCAACCTTGATAACGACGATCAGAAAGCACAGATAAATCTGTTCCAAGAAACGAAATATGATTGTTCAGATTACCAATGTTATACTGCCCACCCAAAGCATGAACACCAACAAAATGACCAGCGAAACGATCACAAAACCAATAACGTCCTTCTGGTTGCAGAAGCCAATGTTTCCACTTACGCTCATGTGAAAAAGTCCAGCCATTATAGTTAGCGGAAAGATCAAATGTCCATTTCGGAGCAAGGCCAACTTCTATTCCTGCATTAACAGTTGCAGTAACATCATACAATAAATTGCTTTTGATTGCTACTTTCTGACAATGTACTTCTGTGCAGAGAAGCACAAAAATCATAATTGCATACAGTTTCAATTTGTTTTTTTTCATATATATAAGTATTATATATTACTAAATTCACACATACACGCATATATCTCAAACCACATTCGTCCTATATATCGGAAATAGAAATATTTTAGACATGCGTTATATATCAAATCAATGTTACATATACCTTTTCAACACCCCTATATATATGAGTATAAATAAATGACATTTCAAATATATCTCTTCCTAAGAGAAGTTTCCAATCTGTAATATAATTGTAATTAATTGAATTTCAACGAATAATGAATTAACTAGAAATATGTATAGATTACAAAGTTTTGCAAATCCCCTAATTTTTAATAGTTTAGCTAAAAAAAAGTTTATATTTTATATTGTCATTTACAATATTTTATATAATTTTGCAACAGGTTGGATACATCTCTTAGGAAGAAAGGTACTTAAATTGTATATATACTAGAACTAATATCCGTATATATTCAATTTTGCATATTGCCGGTATATCTAATAATGAATATTTCAGTTTCTCATTAGGAGATAAACTCTTTGTCTTAAAAGTCAGCACTAAAGAGAAGGACACGGGATATAGCTTTGTTCTTATCATTATAAAAGAATACATTATGAAGTTCCTTCCAAAAAATATTCCTATAGTATTTGGATAAATCGAACCTTTTCCATATCTTTGCACCGTCAAAAAAAATAAGAGCAATATAAGTTAACATTTAACATATATACAATCTATTTATTTGATTATAATGTGATAGAAATTGTAATGTTAATCAGAGTTTTACGAATAAAAACTTTCAAAGTTCAATTTTCAACAACATCACATCCAAGAGCGGAATGTAGCGCAGTTGGTAGCGCACTACGTTCGGGACGTAGGGGTCGGGCGTT
>ENA-OOWK01000599-OOWK01000599.1-human-gut-metagenome-genome-assembly--contig:-NODE-599-length-23784-cov-2.884403_pt1 | contig 23784 bp, 20 predicted proteins | sample MGYA00241405_ERZ501317 | MGnify/ENA primary metagenome ERZ501317 (study PRJEB25962, sample SAMEA1972440) | human gut metagenome | biome: human gut; feature: human-associated habitat; material: faeces... | reverse complement strand
CAGGGCGACTTGCTGTACCGTTTTATTGTATCGTTCGGCCAAGGCCGTCAGTACGGGATTGGTCAGAAGGTCGGGGTCGCCTTGTGCCAGCGGTGCCCAAGCCATGATGTGTGTATCATAGAGATTCATTTCGGCTTCGGCCTCCCACTGCTGGCTGAACACATTCGTCTTTAACTGGTTCACGGCAGGTTTGATTTCGGCATATTCCGCCATATCCACAAAGCGGTCGGGGTAGAAGTTGGAAAGGCCGATGGCACGGACTTTTCCATCTTTTACGGCCTTCTCCATGGCCCGCCATGTTCCCGGGTAGTCGCTGAAAGGCTGATGGATGAGTAGCAAGTCGATGTAGTCGGTGTGCAGTTTACGGAGAGATTCATCAATGCTGCGGGCGGCGTTTGTCTCTCCGGCATTGCTTATCCATATTTTGGTGGTAAGGAAAAGCTCGTTACGGGGCACACCGCAGCGGGCGACGGCATTGCCCACGCCCTCTTCGTTATAGTAAGCCTGCGCCGTGTCTATCAGCCGGTAACCTGTGCTGATGGCATCGAGCACGCAACGCTCGCACTCTTCGGGAGATACCTGGAACACTCCGTATCCCAATACCGGCATTTCGATGCCGTTGTTCAATTTGATAGTCTGCATAAGATTCTGTTTTTAAGGGTTCATATTCTATTTTCTCTTTTCTTTCTAAAATCATTCATGGATTTTGTGCAATCCGATTCCCTTCACAGTTGCTAAGTCCATGTCGTCATAGATAGGGCTTTTCCCCGTTTCCAGTAGGGAGATAGCGGCCATTTCTTCTTCAGAAAGTATGAAATCAAGGATGTTGAAGTTTTCTACCATTCGTTCCTTGTGTACGGATTTAGGAATAACCACGATAGTTTCCGTATGGTTTGTGCATCAGGTAGAGGTCCAGATAATCCAGCCCGAGCTTTTTCATCGATAAATCGAAAGCGTGCAGGGCATCATCGTATTCGTAGTCTTGCACCCACAATTTGGTGGTAATGAAGAACTCCTCACGTTTCATGCCGCTATGTCGGATGGCGTTGCCTAACTGCTCCTCATTGAAATAAGAGGCGGCTGTATCAAACTTCCTGTAGCCGGTCTCAATCGCATCATTCACAATCCGTTCCGTTTCGTTCTCAGGAATTTGGAAGATGCCGAACCCGATGGCAGGCATCATTACTCCGTTGTTCAATCTTACATTTTTCATATTCTTTATGGTTTTAGCTTCTGATGCAAAATTACAACGCACTTCTCGCTTCTTTGTTACATAATTCGAGGTAGTATTTTCACTATTCGTGGTTTTTGGTTACTTTTGCAAGGAAATGAATAAGGGAAATGGAGCATACAGACTTTGATGGGATTATTTTCGCTGATACATTGCAGGACTTCAATGCCCTGCGGCATACGGGAAGAGTCATTCATATTCTTTGCAGCGGAGGTAATATGGGCTTTACGTTTCAAGACACCCGTTATCACATTGCGGCAGGAGATTATGTGATTCTGCCCAATGCAACACTTGGGTCGGACTTTTCGGACTCCGGGGACTTCCAAGGCATTTTTATGAGCCTTTCGGATTTGTTTATTACCTCAATAGCCATTCGCAGCAATTACGGCATCATCGGACATTTGTCACTTTTGCAGAATCCGGTCATGAAACTTTCATTTCATGACTTCCGGGTGTGCAAACAGGCCATGCTGTGTATCCGGGAGCGTATGGAGGATAAAGGTCATCTTTTCCGGGAAGAATTACTAGGCAGTCTGCTTACCGCCCATATTCTCGATCTCTACGACATCCATGCACGCAGACGGGAGGCGGTCCGACTGTCGGAACATATCACTTTTCTGCTGCGGAAGTTCATCGAATTGTTATATAATGGCGAATATATCCGTCACCGTAGTCTTGACTTTTATGCTTCCCGACTTTGCATTACTCCTCATTACCTGTCGGAGATATGTAAAGAGGTGAGTGGCAGACCTGCTACTTACTGGATAGATCGTTTTACTCTTTTGGAAATCACTCGTCTGCTATGGCAGAAGGAACTCTCCTTGACAGAGATTGCCGAAAAGCTGAATTTTTCCTCAGTATCCTATTTCAGCCGATATGTGCAGAAAAAAATAGGAATATCACCGTCAGAGTATCGGAAGATGACATTTCGGGTATGAGAATGGTTGCTGATAGAAATTCTTCAGTATATTTGCAACTATTTAAAAACACAAAATAATACTTATGAAAAATACTATTTCTAAAGGATGGCTTTCCTTGTTGATTGTGATGGGAATCTTAATTCTTGACCAAATCATAAAAATAGCGGTAAAAACGAATATGTATTATAATGAAAGTATTCGCATTACCGATTGGTTCTATATTCATTTTGTTGAGAACCCGGGGATGGCTTTTGGTATGCAAGTTATTCCCAAAGCAGTACAGACAATAGGCCGTATCTTATTTGTATTTCCCTGATATTGGCAGGTGCAATTGGAAATATTATTGATAGTATTTTTTATGGAGTCATATTCAGTCAAAGTACCTTATCTGAAGTGGCAACTTTTGTACCGATAGGACATGGATGCACTGATTGGTTATACGGAAAAGTTGTCGATATGTTCTATTTTCCTCTTTTTGAATTTAACCGGCCCGGTTGGATGCCATTTATAGGAGGAGATAATTTTATATTCTTTAGTCCGATCTTTAATTTTGCAGATGCAGCTATCAGTTGCGGAGTCATTATTTTGTTATTGTTCTATAAGAAATACTCCAGTGACAGTATTCACATGATTAAAAATGATTTAAAAAGTAAGTTAGCATCTTAAACTTGTTTCAGTATAATAGAAAGAAGAGAAAGTTAGTCTGTATATTTTTTATATTCTTTTGAATTAAAGATTTCTTGTTCTAATCCCTTATGTTCTTTATCGATAATTTTCATTAGTTCTTGAATGCCTGGTTCATCTGAAATGATGGAATTTCTGTAACTCAATTGTTTATCGTAAAGTTCTGCATCACCGAATCGATGCATTAACTTATCAATAAATTTAGGAACAAAGAATTTTTTAGGACCTTTGATATGTTTTTTATAAATATCCTGATAAATATAAACTCCGGCAATATCAAAGTCACCATAATGAATGTATGCATTAGGCAATGTTTCTAACCAATTCACTAAACTTCGATGTGTATCTCTGGGATAATAAGTTGTAAATAAAGGTCGCATTCCTTCAAAGAACTCCTTTTGTTCTTCTATAAAGATAAAGTTTTCAGGATTTTCTACCATAACAATGGTGACATCCGAGGGAATTGTGAACTCTTCATGATTTGAAACGAAACAGACAGGCCACACTTCGGGAGAAAGCACCAGTTTTCTTTTGGAGAGAGAAACTTCAATCGGTTCAATGCTTTTCACCAGAAAACCATTCATGGGATGCGTTTCATTGCTCTTTGAGTTCCCTCTCATCAATATATTGTCTACTTTCCTTAGCTCATTTATTTCCATCTTTTCGATGTAATCATCTAGGGAACATTTTATATATTTATTACTTAAATGGTTTAGTAAGGCAATGGGAGAGTGAGCATAGATTATAAAACCATTTCCTTGTGGAAACTTTGATAAGACATGCTCATCCAATAACTGTTGAAAGATTTTTCCTTTTAAATTGCTTAAAGGAAATCTCTCCCCTAAAGAGAGAGATTTCAACAATCGCACTTGGTTTAATGTAATATTTATCATTATATGTTGGTGTCTGAAATTAACCGTGCAATACGTGTTTTACTCTGTGAATCTTTTGTTAATAAATACACATGCTTGTATGCTTCTCGGTTGAGCTCGGTAGGAGAGCCGTTGATAAGGATAATATTCCGGTCATTGGCAAATTTCAAGATACCTGCCACATTGTTCGGATGGAGTTTTCCAATTTCATCCATCATGCAGTGCAACTTGAAATCTTTGAACTTTCGTGAAGCGGCTTCTTTAAATACATTGATTAGCATGATATTAATCATAGCTTTTACCAGAATATCCGTACCTTCCGAACCTACACTTGAAATTTTCTCTACAAATCCTGTGTCATTACCATTTTCTACAATGCGGAAACGTAGTTCGAAGGAGTCATACAGCCGGATATTGTCATAACGGTAGGCATGAATTTCTTTGATAAAGTCGCGCAGCAGCTTGATGGCTTCTTCTTTTATCAAAGGCTCTTTTTCGGAAGAGAACAAGTTTGTTTCGGGGGTAAGGTCATAACCATATTCTTTGTAATATTTTTGAATATCATGCAGTACATTTACCACTCGGTTACTGCTTTCTTCCATTTTCATCTCGATGCGCTGAATGACACCTACAAAATTGCAGGTAGCGAATCCTTTATTTATCTTGCCAATAATTGTTTGTATATCTTTTTCGGAAGAAGAAAGTGAAGTGACATCCATGCTGATACGTTTAAATGTATCCCAATGTTCATTATTGATACGGCGTACATATTCGTCAATTCTATCTTCCTCTATAAAATCGTGCAACTCATCAGCAAAGCGTATGTATTCCCAGTCTTCATTAAATTTGGTTTTAAACTTGAAAGTATTGTTTTCGTCAAAGTGTCCTGTGAAGAGGTTTACAGCTTTACGCAGTTTGGTTTGCATCTGCATGAATTGCATGTAATATTGATTCAACAGGTCAATTAACTCCATGCAACTTTTTTGTGTAATAGTTGTCATAGAAGGGCCATTCTTGAAAATATCCTGATGAGATTTATACCAATCAAAGCTTTCTATATTGGCGTAAGCATCCAGATTCTGTTGTAAATGACGAATATTACCTTCGGCTTCTTGTAAAATTATCTTTATTCTGTCTATCTCTTTCTGCAAGGTATCAACTTCTGCTCTCAGAGTATCCCGTTCTTTCTTTAATTGCTTTCTCAGGTCTTCTTCCTGATATTTCCATGTAGGGATATGTTCAATCAGGTCTCGTTTGTCTTTTTGATATTCGATAATCAGTGTTGCGTGTTTTTTGATGAAAGACAACTCCTGCTCAATTTGTCCCAGTTGGTTGGCGATATTTTGCAAACGTTCGGTATCGGCACCTTGGGAATGCAACTCTTTTTGCATCTCTGCCTCATGCTGTGCTTTGCCGGCATTGATACGCTTTTGTTCCTCTTTTTCTTCTTTGCGTATATTTTCTTGTTGGATGTTCTTTTCTTCAAAGAGTTGGTTTTGCAAGTGTGCCCATGCTTCTTTCAAGGCATTGAGCTTGTTTGCTTTCTCTTGTCCCAAGTTATCCAGCTTTTCATTGACGGAAGCCAGTTCTAAAGCAATTTTGCTTTTTTCCTCATCCAACCGGGTTAACTTTTCATTACGGGCAGCTTCTGCTTTTTTCTTCCAGTCTTCAAGGTCGAGCATGTCTTGCTGGTATTGGCGTTCCAGTTTTTCCAATTCATATTCTAACTGGTTGATACGGCTTTTCTGTTCTTTTATCAACGGCTGGTATTTTCGCTTTATTTGCTCTTGTCCCTCTGCTTTTTCGGCTTGCAAACGTTGCATGCGCATAGAGATTTCTGCCGAACGTTGTTCCTTCTCCTCTTTTTCTTTATTATAATCATCAATAGATTTGATGTGACGCTCTATGACATTCAAATCAATTTGGATTCCATAAAAAGAATTGCCTTCTGCTTTTTGCGGTGAGAGGTTGGTTTGCCACAATATAGCTTCATCGCATAGTTTACCGATTGTTTCTTCCCATCCTTTATGGTTTTCTTTCAGCCAGCCTTGTAAGGTACTCTTACTATGGGTAAGAAACTGCTGCAATTCCTGTATGCGGACATGTAACTGTTGCAGTTCCATCTGTGACTTCGACAGTTCATCATCTATCCCTTTTTCCAATTTTTGAACTTCATGCTCCCATTTCATCATCAAGTCTTTGATAATGATTTGAGCCTCATTGATACGTGTTTTTCGTTCCAAGTGAGTAGAGGTGTACGACTGAATGCGCACCTTTAATTCCTCTTGTTCCTTTTCGAAGAAGATTTCTTTGCGGCATGAACGAATACGATAATCCATTTCGTTCAGCTTTGTCTGTTTTTCGGCTTTTAGCGGATGCAGTTTTTGTGACAGGTTCTCATACTCCTGATACAAAGCTTCTGTTTGGTTTTGGTTTTCTTTACGAGCTTCTTCCAAACGGGCATTGTAAACAGTATTTAATGTATCCAATTGATGAATTTTCTCTTCGTGTATTTTATTCCACTGGTTATCCAGGTTCTGGATAAGCAATTTGTATTTAGAAGAGATTTCCGTGTATTGCGAAGTCAATATGCGTTGTTCTTCCTGTAAACCGAGACGTTTGTTTTTCCATTCCATTTCTTTGGCAGAACGTTCCATCACTTCCTGTATATGATGTTCTTCATATTCCTTTTCCTTCAGAACGGCTTTCTTCAAATCATTGCTGACGATGGTCAGTTCTTCCTGTATTTTTTCGCAACGCTGCCGTGATTCATTTTGTAATTCTGCCTTCAGCTTTTCCTGTATTTGTATGTCATTGCCAGCCTTGTCGCGTTTTTCTTTCCATTCGGGCAGCAGTTCGGATGCTTTTCGACCGGCAATCACCAGTTCGCGGCAATTTTGCATGATATCACTTTGCAGACGGGTTGTTTGCTGTGATAGTTGGGTAATCTCCGTTGCCTGCTTCTGTGTCTCTTTCTTTTGAAATTCACTAATGTCTCTCAGGCGCGTTTCAAAATCTTTCAAATGCTCTTTGTAACTATTCAGATCGATGGATATTTCTTCTTCATTTAAAGAAGAGATAATAGTCCTTTTGATAAATTCGGCATCAAGTTTTGAGTTCAGCAATACATTCTGGATGGTACGCGGAATGTTTTGATATTGTTTGCTTTCCATCAAGGAATAACGTCGGAATTCAGTACTCGTTGCATTGCCATATAGGATATTACGATACTCGTCGTAGGTATAAATGATGCGCGAATACTCCACTTCATGTTGGTCGAGCATGGCACGGATACGGTCTGTGCCGCTGTAGGCGGTGCGATTCTCGTCAATAAAGAATTCTTTGCGATAAGGTGAATCTATGAAACGATAACATACCCGGTTCATGGCTTTAAAGCTCAGGATACAGAATGCTCCATGCTCCGTTGTTACTTCGTAAATGATATATGAGTTGGCAAAAGGAAAATAGTAGTCCGTGTAATTTTGTTTTTCAACGGGAATGCCCAGTTTCTGCGTGTCCGCATTATAGAAAAATAAGATAGCACGTAGAATGGTACTTTTTCCTACTCCTTGTGTGCCGATAAAGTGGATATTTCCATCCAGATATATATTGTCCGAATAAGGAATATTCGCACTATTGATAAAAATTATTCTACTCAGGTTTCTCATCTTCAATGTCTTCAAAAATGTTGATACTATCGACTAATTTTTCCAGATAATGCCATGAAGTCAGTACCTTATAAGTATTAGTCTTCTCATTTTCCAATTCAATAAACGATTCTTTGGCCAGCAAACGTATCATATTGTCGAGCACGTCTTTGCGGATATCCTTGTCCGAGAAATGTTTGCGGATACCGTCTAATTTATTTTGCAGCAAAACATTGATATTGGCCTCTACCAAAATTTGTTCCGGCTGGAAGCGGAAGCCTGCACCGAATGTTTCATCGTAAGTTTTGAAGAAATCAAGTACATCTATCCAATAATAGGCACGGAGTATCTTTTGTTCCAATGTGGTTTTTGATTCCGTGCGCGAGAAGTAGAAATACTCGTTTCCCCTTTCTAATGTATAGTTTATTTGTGAAAAGTATTGGTATAAAGATTCGTAGTTCTCATCAATCATATTATACATGTCGCGCAAGTCGATATCTGTGCTGTTGGAACAGATAAATTGCCCTTTTTGCATATATTCGAAGATTAATGCTGTATTGTCCGGTATTTGTATATTCAAATTCATAGTTTATAAAGGGTATATTTTGGCATATTCATATTGTTTGTATCGTCCGAAATCATCGCTTATTTCTAATTTGTCTTCGTAGAGCGACACTATTTGGCAAAACAGTGTGGTGCATTCTTCTTCGTTTACTTCACGTTGAAAAGAATAATGGAGCAGAAAGGTAAACAAGTCTTTGGGTTGCTCGTTTTTCCATTGTGCTTCTGCACCCGATTGTAGAAAACTTTTAACCACTTCTTCCAAGTTTACCACTTCTTCATACATGGCTTGCGCTTTCATGTCTTCCTCACTAAAAGCACCCGCTTCATTCTTGCGGATATGCTCCCGGGTTTTCCGGTTGCTCAGGATTCTAAGGATAATGGGGCGTGCTTCGTCACTTGCCAGATATTCGGGCGATAGCTTGAATGAAGTCTGTGTACAGCCTTCCAACAAGACGGAATGTTCATTCTCCATTACTTCTGCCAGGTTGCTTCGGGCACGCAGTTCAAACTGGTCTTGCAGATACTTTACTTTTCGGATTTTCTCTACCAATATTACTTGATTCTTTATTTGGTTCAGATAGTTGATTATATCCTGTTGCGCCCGTATGAGGCTGTGAGCAGACAATTGCAACTCCTGACGCAGTTCCAGCAAGATGCGTCCTAATTCCTCATCGGTGGCTTGTTGGAAAAAAAGTCGCTCTTCATGTAGAATCAGGTGCTCGGTGGAGTCAATGAGATTCTGTATATTGATGCGCTTCTTGTCCAGATTCTTCAGCTTGGCTATTTTGATTTGGTATGTTGGTTCATGTTTGAAAGTGTTGTCGATACTGTTTTGCAAATTCATGATATTACGTATTGTTACGCGAGCTATTTTCTGGAACGTCAGTTTGATGTTCCTCACATAGCTCTCTTTGCGTGATTGTATCTTTTCTTTCAGATAATAATCCATCAGCTCGTGCAGGTATTCGATGTTTTCGTCAATTGTGGCTGTGTCGATTTCTTCGTTGGCTTCAAGTAGCGTTTCAAAGAAATCGAGAAAACGCACGTCCAGCTCCAAGAAGTTGCCATTTTGGTGAATCACTTCTTTTTCAATTAATATTTTAAGGCGATTTTCATCGTCTTTTAATAATTCTAAGGCATCGATGTATCTGAAACTGATGGTTTTTCTCTTTTCGAACATTTCCGTCAGCAATGTTTTTGCCGTGGATATGGTATTTATGATTTCGTAAATAGAACGGAATATATACATAAGTTTTCTCCAAAAAAGTGCACGAAGTTATGACAAAAGGATGGAAAAACCTAACTTTTTATGCTAAAACCCATATTTTTCTATGCTCTGACGAATGTTTTCCGGGCAAGAAAAATATAGGGATGGGGTAAGTGCTCTATTAAATTTTATCTACCTTTGTATTCTGTTTAAGACTAAAATGAGATATTGAAATGCAGAATATTATTGCTATTGAGAACGGGGTTGTCCGTCATCCGCTTTATCGGATGAAAAAGCCGATAAACATGACGCTTGCCGAAGGTGAACATATTGCTATTGTAGGTCCGAACGGAGCAGGAAAAAGCATATTGGTGGATACTATTATCGGGCGTTGGCCGCTATTAATGAACGAAGTGAAGTATGATTTCTCGCCTTCTCCCTCAAAGATGGTGTATGATAATATAAAATATATTGCTTTCAGGGACTCTTATGGGGATGCAGACGGTAATTATTATTATCAACAGCGCTGGAATACCCATGATTTGGATGAAACGCCTGTCGTTCGTGACCTTTTGCCGAAAGCTACGAATCCCGAACTGAAAAAAACGTTGTATGACTTGTTCGACATAGAAACGATGCTGGATAAACATATTATTCTGCTATCGAGTGGAGAGTTACGTAAATTTCAGTTGACCAAGACTTTGTTGAGTAACCCTCGTGTGCTGATAATGGATAATCCTTTTATCGGACTTGACGCCAAGACACGTGACCAACTTCATGCATTGCTTTGCGAACTTATACGGATGACTTGTCTGCAAATAATTCTGGTACTTTCAAAGACAGATGATATACCTTCGTTGATTACGCACGTAATTCCTGTAGAAAATCGTATGTGCGGTGATAAAATTACGTTGAAAGCTTATCTTGCCGGTTGCAAGCCTGTCCCCGAACGTGTGCTCTCAAAGGAGAAAGAAGAACGTATCTTGGCTCTTCCTTATGGTGATGGCTTTTATCATACCGACCATGTGGTAGATTTGAATAAAGTGAGTATCCGTTACGGTGAAAGGACTATCCTGAAAGAGTTGGATTGGAGTGTGAAATGTGGTGAGAAGTGGGCTCTTAGCGGAGATAATGGTTCTGGAAAATCTACATTGCTGAGTTTGGTTTGTGCTGATAATCCGCAGAGCTATGCCTGTGATATAACCTTGTTCGGGCGTAAGCGCGGATCAGGAGAGAGCATTTGGGAAATAAAGAAGCATATCGGGTATGTCAGCCCGGAGATGCATCGTGCCTATTTAAAGAATTTACCGGCCATTGATATTGTGGCAAGCGGATTGCATGATTCGGTGGGGCTTTATAAACGTCCGCGTCCCGAACAGATGGAAACTTGTGAGTGGTGGATGGATATTTTTGGTATTGCAGACTTGAAGGAGCGTAGTTTCTTACAGCTTTCCAGCGGAGAACAACGTTTGGTTTTGTTGGCACGTGCCTTTGTTAAAGACCCGGAATTACTGATATTGGATGAACCGTTGCATGGACTCGATTTGATAAACCGCCGTTTGGTGAAAGATATTATTGAGACTTTCTGCCGGCGCAGGGATAAAACAATGATAATGGTGACACATTATAAAGATGAATTGCCGATGTGTATTACCGGCTCATTGCACCTGAAAAGAAATGAATAGCTATTGAAAAAACACATCGCGTTTTCATGGATATATCCGGGCATATAGATAAGTCTGCCCGGATATAATAAATATAAATCGATGCAAGTTATTAATTATAGGATAAAAGAAGGTATTTCTTTTGTACGTTTTAATGCTGCATTAAAATCGTTTATCAATTCCTTGATTACTTCCTCTGCTGTTTTGAGACTATGTACAGAAGACGCTATTTGTCCTATTTCCACTTCACCTTCGTAAATGTCTCCTTCAAAAATACCTTTCTTGGCACGTCCCTTGCCCAATAATTCTCTTAATTCTTCTACAGATGCACCGCGTGTTTCTGCTTCTTCCACTTGCTTGAAGAATTCATTTTTTACGAGTCTGACAGGCGAAAGCTGTTTTAATGTGAGTTGGGTATCGCCTTCATTCAGCCGCAGACAACGGTCCTTGAATGTGAAATGTGCCGAACTTTCTTCGGTCAATGCAAAACGTGTACCTATTTGGACTCCATCGGCCCCCAGTGTCATGGCGGCCAAGATACTTTCACCGGAGCCGATGCCTCCTGCTGCCATAACCGGAACGGTTGTAATTTTTTTTATGGCAGGTAGCAGACATAGGGTAGTGGTTTCTTCACGACCGTTGTGACCGCCTGCTTCAAAGCCTTCGGCAACAATGGCATCTACACCTGCTTCTTCACATTTGGCAGCAAACTTACTGCTTGCCACGACATGGGCTACTGTTATACCATGCTGATGGAGATGTTCTGTCCATGTTTTCGGATTTCCGGCAGAAGTAAAGACAATCTTTACTCCTTCGTCGATTACGATTTGGATGATTGTATCTATCTCGGGGTACATCAGCGGGATATTCACTCCGAAAGGTTTTTCTGTGGCTGCTTTACATTTCCGAATATGTTCGCGGAGTGTTTCGGGGTGCATGGAGCCGGCGCCAATCAGACCGAGTCCTCCTGCATTGCTCACGGCGGAGGCCAGCCGCCATCCGCTACACCATACCATACCCCCTTGGATAATAGGATATGTAATACCAAAAAGATTGCAGATTCTGTTCATTACTTTATTATTATATAACTATTTTATGTTAAACAATTAAGCCGGAAAAATGTTTGGCTGACTACTTGCAAAACTACGCCTTTTCTTCTTATGGTAGTGAAAAAAAAGAAAAATCTCCGCTTTTTTACGGTTTATAGAACAGAATTGGTCTATCTTTGTTATGAGAATTAAAAATGTATTTTTATAACGATAAAAACGAATCATGTTATTACAACTACTATTTGTACTTGCCGCTATTATTGTAGGTGCCCGTTTAGGAGGTATCGGCCTTGGAGTGATGGGAGGTGTGGGCCTCGCTATTTTGACTTTTGTCTTCGGACTTCAGCCTACTGCGCCTCCCATTGATGTGATGTTGATGATTGCTGCCGTTATATCTGCCGCATCCTGTATGCAAGCGGCAGGCGGACTGGACTTTATGGTAAAGCTGGCGGAACGTTTGCTGCGCCGTAACCCGGCACATGTTACTATTCTGAGTCCGTTGGTGACTTATTTGTTTACTTTTGTTGCCGGAACAGGACACGTAGCTTATTCTGTACTTCCCGTGATTGCCGAAGTTGCCGCTGAAACAAAAATCCGTCCCGAACGTCCTTTGGGTATTGCGGTAATCGCATCTCAACAGGCTATTACGGCAAGCCCTATTTCTGCTGCTACCGTGGCACTTCTCGGGTTGCTTACCGGTTTTGACATTACCCTGTTTGATATATTGAAAATAACTATTCCTGCTACCTTGATAGGTGTGTTGGTAGGCGCTTTCGCTTCGATGAGAGTAGGTAAGGAACTGATGGAAGACCCTGAGTATCTGCGTCGTATGGAAGAAGGTCTGTTGGAGGATAAGCACGTGGAGCTGAATGACGTCAAGAATATGTTTCAGGCACGTCTTTCTGTGATTATCTTCATTGTGGCCACTCTGCTGATTGTGCTGTTCGGTTCTATTCCCGGTCTTCGTCCTTCGTTTGACGGAAAAGTAATGGACATGCCTTCACTGATTGAAATTCTGATGTTATCGGCTGCCGCACTCATTTTGATTATCTCGCGCACGGACGGTATCAAGGCAACTCAGGGAAGTGTATTTCCGGCAGGGATGCAGGCAGTGATTGCTATTTTCGGTATCGCATGGATGGGGGATACCTTCATTAATGGTAATATAACAGAATTGACAGGTTCTATTGAAGGAATTGTCCGTCAGATGCCGTGGCTTTTCGGTGTGGCATTGTTTGTAATGTCTATTCTGCTTTACAGTCAGGCGGCGACCGTGCGCGCTATTGTGCCTCTGGGCATTGCTTTGGGCATTTCGCCAATGATGCTGATAGCCTTGTTCCCGGCCGTAAACGGTTACTTCTTTATTCCCAACTATCCGACTGTGATTGCCGCCATAAACTTTGACCGTACAGGAACTACCGGTATCGGGAAATGGGTGTTGAACCATTCTTTTATGATGCCCGGTCTTGTAGCCACAATTGTATCGATTGTTATCGGACTGTTGCTCATACAAATATTATAGTCTCAATATATTAACTACCTAAACTAGAAAAAATTATGAATGGATTAAGAAAACTCAGTTTGCTGGCTGTGACGTTGTTATTCGGCGCCTTTGCAGCAGTTGCCCAAAAGCCTAATATTCATATTTTGGCAACAGGAGGAACAATTGCCGGAACCGGTGCTTCGGCTACCAATACGAATTATACAGCCGGACAAGTGGCTATCGGCACATTGCTGGATGCAGTGCCCGAAGTGAATAAGATTGCCAATGTGACCGGTGAACAGATTGTAAAGATTGGTTCTCAGGATATGAATGATGCCGTTTGGCTGACATTGGCAAAACGTATCAATGAACTGCTCAAGCGTGATGATGTAGATGGTATCGTGATAACTCATGGGACAGATACGATGGAAGAAACGGCATTTTTCCTGAATCTCACCGTGAAGAGTGATAAACCGGTGGTATTGGTCGGGGCGATGCGTCCTTCTACGGCAATGAGTGCCGATGGTCCTTTGAACCTTTATAATGCAGTAGTTACTGCTGCCGCCAAAGAATCGAAAGGAAAAGGAGTGGTGATTGCAATGAACGGATTGATCTTGGGCGCTCAGGGAGCAACCAAGATGAATACGGTAGATGTGCAGACTTTCCAGTCTCCTAATTCGGGTGCGCTGGGATATGTTCTTAATGGAAAAGTGTCGTATAATATGGAGTCTTTGAAACGCCATACTACCAAGTCAGAGTTTGATGTGACAAATCTAGATAAATTGCCTAAAGTGGGTATTGTCTATAGCTATTCCAATGTAGATGCCGATGTGATGACTCCGTTCCTCAACGGGGGGTATCAGGGTATTGTGCATGCCGGTGTGGGAAACGGCAACATTCATCAGAACCTGTTCCCTATGTTGGAAAAAGCGCGTAAACAGGGGATTCTGGTCGTTCGCTCCAGCCGTGTTCCGACAGGTCCTATCACTCTTGATGCAGAAGTGGATGACAATAAATATCAGTTTGTTGCTTCTCAAGAACTGAATCCGCAGAAAGCACGTGTATTGTTGATGCTTGCGTTGACAAAGACAAATGACTGGAAGAAGATTCAGCAATACTTCAACGAGTATTAATTGATTTACATAGGGCAGGTGCCCGGTGTTTGGGGTTGTGTCAGAACGCGGATAATGCTGTCGTTTAGTTCGTAGGGGCAAGATTCGCTTGCCCGAAAACAGTTTGCTTTGTGTCTTCGGGCAGGCAAACCCTGCCCTTACAGCTGACGGTTGGATAGACCATTTTAGTTTTGAAACACTCCCGTTTTCATTTATTTCCAATAACCCAAACCATACTTAATTATGAAAAGGATAATGTTATTATGCCTGACGGCCATTGCCATGTCAGGCTCACACTCGCTATATGCACAATCTTCAAAAAGTGATTTCATGTCGGACGATAAAAGCCTCTTTGAAGAGGTGACCGGTATAAAAAAGAAAACCGATAAGTTCAATCTCTATCTCAACATGCATGGTGATTTCAATATGAAATGGAATGAGTCCGGTTTCGATCAAGGGGCATTCGAGATGAAACAGCTCCGCATCGAAATGAAGGGTAATATCAACGATTGGCTGAGCTATCGTTATCGGCAGCGTCTTAATCGTGGTAATGATGGATCGGGTAATATTGACAATGTTCCTACCAGTATTGACTATGCAGGTATAGGTGTCAAACTTGATAAGTTTTCGTTCTTTGCCGGCAAGCAATGCACTGCTTACGGAGGAATTGAGTTTGATGTCAACCCGATTGACATTTACGAATACAGCGACATGATAGAGAACATGAACAACTTCATGACCGGATTGAATGTGGCCTATAATTATAATCCTTACCAGCAAATACAGTTTCAAGTATTGAACAGCCTGAATGGACCTTCCAAAGAGATGTATGGTGACTTGGAACGGACAAAGCTTCCGTTGGTTTACACCTTGAACTGGAATGGTAACTTCCTGGATGTATTCAAGACCCGGTGGTCTGCCTCTGTTATGAACGAAACAAAAGGCGAGAAAATGTATTATTATGCTTTGGGTAATGAGTTCAATTTCAATCCTCAGTGGCATGCTTATTTTGACTGGATGTATTCTCGTGAAGGAGTAGACCGCAAGGGAATCATAACAAGAATGATAGGTGGTGACCTGAATCATAATGTATTTAACGCCGAATATATGTCATACGTGCTTCATGTCAACTATCGATTTGCTCCGAAATGGAATCTGTTTGCCAAAGGTATGTATGAAACAGCTTCCGTTTATAAAAGCAGTGATGAGGTGGAAAAAGGGAAATACCGTACGGCATGGGGGTATGTAGGCGGTATTGAGTATTATCCGATGGAGACCAATTTGCATTTCTTCCTGGCTTATACCGGTCGTTCTTATCGATTTACCGACCGGGCTAAAGCACTGGGAGAAGATAATTATTCGACTAATCGAGTGTCTGTGGGCTTTATTTGGCAGATGCCGGTGTTTTAAATCATAGTTATTTCTTTCCGAAAAACTTATCGATGATCAGGGCTATCGCTCCATCGCCTGTTACATTACATGCAGTTCCGAAGCTATCCATTGCAATGTAGAGTGCTATCATCAGGGCTTGTTCGCTTTCGCCGAAGCCCAGCATGGAGGAAAGGATGCCCAGTGCAGCCATGATTGCGCCACCCGGAACACCCGGTGCAGCTACCATTGTGATGCCTAGCATGAAGATGAACCCGGCAAACATCGGGAAGTCGAAGGGCATTCCCTGCATCATCATCAGTGCCAGTGCGCATGCCACTATTTTCAGTGTACTACCCGATAAATGAATAGTGGCGCACAGCGGGATTACAAAGCCGGCAATGTCTTCACTCACTCCGTTCTTGATGCTTTGTCGCAGGGTGACAGGAATGGTGGCTGCCGACGACTGTGTGCCCAACGCAGTGAAATAAGCCGGAAGCATTCTCCCCAACAAACGAAACGGATTGCGGCGGACAAACAGAGCCGCAATGGAGTATTGGAAAATGAGCAGGAAAATATGCAGCAGGAAGATAACTCCGATAATCTTGATGAAGACCGATAATACATTCATAACCTGTCCCGAATGCGTCATATTCAAGAAAATGCCGAAGATATAGATTGGTAGTAATGGCAGGATGATGACTTGAATGGTTTTAATGATAATATCCTTAAAGTCATTACATACATCTTTGAGTGCTGTGGTGTTCAAGTGGGCGATGCCCAGTCCCAGTGTAAAAGCAAGAATGAGTGAGGTCATCACATTCATGACAGGTGGAATGGCTACCGTGAAAAAAGGCACGATATCATGGGCTTCGCTTATCTGTTCGATAGAAGCGCCGGGAGTAATCATCGACGGAAAAAATGTGATGCCTGTAAAGTAGGAAAGGAATCCCGAAAACAAGGTTGCTCCATACGCTATGAGTGTGGTGACTACCAGCATTTTTCCCGCTTCTTTCCCGATGTCGGCAATGGCGGGTGTTACTAACCCGAGGATAATCAGCGGGATGATAAAACCGAGGAACTCACTGAAGATTCCGTTGAAGGTCACAAAGATTCTTACCAATCCTCCGGGGAGGATGTTGCCGAATGCGATACCTAATGCAATGGCAAGGATAATACGGGGTAATAACCCTATTTTAATCTTTTTCATCATAATGTAAGATTGATATATTCACAAAGATAGAATTATTGAACAAATAAATCTGCCGTTTGTTAAATATAAAAAGATTAAATTATGGAAAAGGCAGATATCGGATTGATCGGACTGGGAGTGATGGGGCAGAATCTGGCCCTGAACCTGGCAGGTAAAGGATGGAAAGTAGCAGTGTGGAATCGCACAGTTCCCGGCAAAGAAGAACATATAGTTGATAATTTCATAGCTAAGCGTGCGCAAGGCAAAAGCATTGTCGGTACGCAGACTTTGGAGGAATTTGTGGATGCACTGAAGACTCCGAAAGTCGTATTTCTCATGGTGCAGGCAGGGTCTGCAGTAGACGAAATGACAGGCAGATTGCTTCCCTTGTTGCATAAAGGTGATATTATAATCGATGGTGGAAACTCTAATTTTGAGGATACGGAGCGCCGGGTAAAGGAACTGTATGAGAAAGGAATGTATTTTGTAGGTTGCGGCATTTCCGGAGGCGAAGAAGGTGCATTGCATGGCGCATCCGTCATGCCGGGCGGTGCTCAGGAGGCATGGCCCTTCATACAGCCGATGCTGAAGAGTATTGCAGCCCGTGCCGAAGACGGTAGTCCGTGTTGCGAGTGGGTAGGTCCGGGCGGTGCCGGTCATTATGTGAAGATGGTGCACAACGGTATAGAATATGGTGACATGGAATTGATAGCAGAGACCTATTATGCGCTGAAGAATCTGTTGGCTCTGAAGAATGAGCAGATGGCTGACGTGTTCGAGCGTTGGAACCAAGGTCGTCTGAAGAGCTACCTGATTGAGATAACGGCAGCTATTCTCCGTCATAAGGAGTGTGGCGGAGGTTATCTGATAGACAGCATACTGGATGCTGCCGGACAGAAGGGTACAGGGCGTTGGAGCGTTATCAATTCGTTGCAGCTTAATACTCCTCTCGATGTAATTGCCGAGGCTGTGTTTGCACGTAATCTGTCTGCGGAAAAGAGCTTGCGTGTGTTGATGGCCAAACATTATATGCACGTTGAGAATCATCCGGTTTATAATTATCAGGATACTGTTGCTGCGCTGGAGGCCACTCTTTATGCGGCTCGTTTGGTGGGGTATGCACAAGGATTTGCATTGATGCGCACGGCGAGTGACACCTATAAATGGAACTTGAATCTTTCGTCCATCGCTTTGCTGTGGCGTGCCGGCTGCATCATCCGCTCTGCTTTCCTGAACGATATTGCCGAGGCTTATCACCGTGCACCGGGACTGTCGCACATGTTGCTCGACCGGCATTTCGGTTTGGAAGTGGCGGAGGCTCTTCCCGTATGGAAGAAATCGGTGAGTATCATGCTGAAAGAAGGACTGGCCGTGCCCGTACTCTCTGCTGCATTGAATTATTTTCTGGGGCTGACCACCCATCATTCGCAAGCCAACATGATTCAGGCGATGCGCGATTACTTCGGGGCACACACGTTCGAGCGGGTGGATAGTCCGCGAGGCGAGTTTTTCCATGAACAATGGCAGGAGAAGAAATAACAAGAACCGATAAAAAGAATTTGATTTATGAGTTTACCACATAGTTTGTTTTTAGTTATATTCGGCGCATCGGGCGACCTCACCCGGCGCAAGCTGATGCCTGCCTTGGTGAAGATTCACAACGAAGGACGTTTCCCTCCGCACTTCGCCATTGTGGGATGTGCCCGCACTGCCTATTCAGATGAAACCTATCGCAGCTATCTGAAGGAGGAGCTGGCGAAGTCTCCTTCTCTGGATGAAAAGGAGAAAGCGTCATTGGATGATTTTCTTTCCACTGTCTACTATCAGTCGATGGACCCTGCCGATGCTTTTACTTATTCCCGGCTGAACGAGCGGTTGAAAGCTCTGTCGCCTCAATATGAGAATGATGGGAATTACCTGTTCTATCTGGCTACTCCGCCGTTGCTTTACGAACTGATTCCGAAATATCTTCATGACGCCGGCATCCTCAAGAAGCCGGGGCTGAAGCGCATTATTGTTGAGAAGCCTTTCGGCTACGACCTTGCATCGGCGCGTAAGTTGAATAAGATTTACGCTACCTACTTCAAGGAGGAGGATATCTATCGCATCGATCATTTCCTTGGGAAAGAGACGGTGCAGAACATCATGGTGACACGTTTCGGAAGCACCATCTACGAACCTATCTGGAACCGTAACTATATTGACTATGTAGAGATAACCGCTGTCGAGAATATGGGCATCGGAACCCGTGGCGGATATTATGACGGTTCGGGTGCGTTGCGCGACATGGTGCAGAACCACCTGATGCAGTTGCTTGCCATTACCGTCATGGAACCCCCTGCCAAGTTCGATAAGGACGGTTTCCGAAACGAGGTCATTAAGGTGTACCAATCGCTTCATCCGCTGACCGATGAGTACATTCGAGAGAATGTCATCCGTGGTCAATATGTCGCCGGTGAGACTCAGGCAGGTTATCGTGAAGAAAAGAATGTAAATCCCGATTCGCGCACGGATACCTACGTTGCCATGTGCCTCAAGATAGACAACTGGCGTTGGCAAGGTGTGCCTTTTTATATCCGAACCGGCAAGCAGATGCCGACCAAGGTGACTGAGATTGTTGTCCACTTTAAACCTGCTCCCATGCAGATGTTTAAGATGAAGGAAGGGTTCTATCGGGGTGAAGAACTGATTCTTCGTATCCAACCCGATGAGGGTATCTTGCAGCGTATCGCCATGAAAGCGCCGGGTTCGGGGTTTTATATGGGGACAATGGAGATGGATTACAGTTATGACCGGAATGCACAGGAGACGGGTGATGCTTACGTTCGCTTGCTGGAAGACAGCTTGGCGGGCGACCCCACCTTGTTTACCCGTTCGGATGCCGTGGAAGAGAGCTGGACGTATTTTGACAAAATTCTGGATTACTGGAAGAAATATCCGGAGACCCCTCTTTATGGTTATCCCGCCGGAACATGGGGACCGAAAGAGGCGGACGTGCTCATAGAGCGCAGCCATGCCGAATGGACTAATCCTTGTAAGAATCTGACACATTCTAAACTGTATTGTTTGTTATGATACCTGATAAATATTTGTATATATCGCCCCGACAGGCATCACAAACCCTCATTACTCATATATTGGAGGCAATGGAGAAAGAGCCCGAACGTCCTTTTACCATTGCCCTTTCCGGAGGAACGACCCCGGCGGTATTGTTTGAGGTGTGGGAGCGTGAGTTTGCGGCATACACGCCGTGGGCGCGCCTTTATTTTTACTGGGTGGACGAGCGTTGTGTGCCGCCTACCGATGCACAAAGCAACTTCGGTCTTGCCGACCGCCTTTTTGCGAATCAAAATGACCGAACCCGGTTTCAGGTGAATCGGATCCAGACCGGGATTGTCCTCCATGATGGTTTCGACCGAGATCGCATAGCGCTTCGAAATTCCATAAAGAGTTTCGCCCTTCTGCACCGTGTGCTGATCGAAGGTCTTCTTCAGCTTTTTAGGAGAAAGCTGCTCCTGTACGACGACACCCGTTTCCACGACCGGGATTTTAAGGCTCTGGTCGGCTTTGAGCCCTTGAGCGAGCTGCGGATTTTCGGCGGCGATCACCTGTTCCGCCACTCCATAGGTTTTGGCCAGCGAATAGAGCGTTTCCCCGTGCCGGACGTTGTGGACATAGTATTTTGCACCGTTGATATAAACGATCGTCTGCGATTTCTCGATAGACTGCGGCTCCTGGGCATAAAGGTTCGCCCCGGCCGTCAGCAACATCGCGGTACAACACAGTTCCTTCAGCATAGTCTATTGTTTCTCGTTTTTCTCCCGGCAGCGGATTTCGGTAATAATTTTCTTGGTATAGAGCGGGAAATCGCCGTTCATCATCCAGGAGTAATAGCTCGGCTCGACGCGGAAAACCTCCGCGACCGAACGGCCCTTATATTTGCCGAATCCGAAGACCTCTTCCCCTTTTTCGTTATAGAGGATGCGTCCTGCAAAGTCGGCGGATTCCGCCCGCGTGGAAAATTCAGCCAGAGCCGCGACATCGTTCTGCAACTCCTCGTAACGGTCCAACTGGGCTTTCAGCACTTCGTACGTCGCCAACGTATCGGCTTCGGCCGAATGGGCATCCGCGAGATCCTTGCCGCAATAGAACTTATAGGCCGCCACCAGCGTCCGTTGCTCCATTTTGTGAAAGATATTCTGCACGTCGATGAATTTACGTTTGCGGAAATCCACGTCCACACCGGCCCGCATGAACTCCTCGACCAGCATCGGCAGATCGAAGCGGTTCGAATTGAACCCGCCGAAGTCGCATCCCTCGATAAACTGGGCCAACGACTTGGCGATTTGCGGAAAAAGCGGGCAATCCTTCACGTCTTCGTCCGTAATGCCGTGAATGGCCGTAGCTTCGGCCGGAATCGGCATTCCCGGATTGATCCGCCGCGTACGGACGATCTCCTCGCCGTCGGGCATAACCTTGACCATCGATATTTCGACGATGCGGTCCCGTGCGATGTCGATGCCGGTCGTTTCCAAGTCGAAGAAAATGATCGGCCGCTTGAGGTTGAGCTCCATCCGGGTTATGCGTTAATCATCATCGGCATAAGCAGCATGAGCGTCGCGCTCGACTGCTTGTCGTCATAGACGGGTTTGAATACGCCGGCACGGGTCGAATCGGCCAATTCGATGACGATGGTCGGCGTATCGATATTGGAGAGGATTTCCACCAGGAACGTCGATTTGAAGCCGATCGTGATATTCTGACCTTCGTAGCTGCAACTGATCGTTTCGTTGGCCGATACCGAGAAATCGATGTCCTGCGCCGTAAGGTTGATCCGGTTGTCGGCGATGTCCATGCGGATCAGGTTGGTCGTGGGGTTCGAGCAGACGGCCACACGCTTGATGCCATTGACCAGTTCGATACGATCGACGAGTACCTTATTGGGATTCGCGGTCGGAATCACCGCATTGTAATTCGGGTAATTGCCTTCGATCAGGCGGCACACCAGCGTATGGTTCTTGAGCTGGAACATGGCGTTTTTCGAATCGAAGCTCACCTTGATCGCGTCTTCCTCCTTGAGCAGCACCGATTTGAGCAGGATCACGGGCAGCATCGCCGCTGCGGGCATGCCGAACAGCGCCGAGTTCACCACCGGCGAGAGCAGGGCGGTCAGCAGGCCAACCCGCCAGCCGTATTTGTAGGCGCCGACCAGCGTGAAGAAATAGATCGGCAGCCACCGCAGGCCGCCCTGCGGCACGAGGTGGCAGATTTGGGGCAGGACGATGTTGCCTGCCACGAAGAGTGCCGCCGCGAGGTAGGTCTTCGCTTCGCGGTAGCCCGTCGAATAGAGTTTTACAGCCGTTGTTTCCATATTGTCGTTATTGATTGTGTCAAAAATAGTGTTTTCCGCCCGTATTTAAAAATCCAGGCGTATGCCGCCGATGAAGGTCGCCCGCGGCATGGGGTATCCGGCGTTTATCTCGTAGCGCTGCGCCAGCAGGTTTTCGCCCCGGGCGAACAGCGTGAGGCAGCGGCTCACGTGCAGCGACGCCCGCAGGTTCCACAGCACGAAATCCTCGGTGTTCTCCGTGCCCCGGCCGTTGGCCTTTACCGAAGTGTAGAGCCCCGCGACGTACTGTACGCCCGTAGTCACCGACCAGCGGCCCCGGGCAAACCCGGCCTCGGTGTAGAGCTTGTGCTCCGGTGCGGCGATCACGGGGTTCTCCATGTGCAGGTAACTGTAATTGACGGCGACCGACCAGGCCTCCGAAATGCGGTAGGCGGCCTGTGCCTCGACGCCGGCGTTGTCGATCTTCCCGGTGTTCATATTCAGCGGCGTCGTCCCCTCGCGCGGCACGGCGACGATCAGGTTTTCGCCGTCTATGTAGAAGAGGTTGATGCCGTAGGTGAGCCGCCCGCCGAGCAGCCGCTGCGAATAGGCCACCTCGTAGTTCCACATCCGCTCGGGTTTCAGGTCGGGGTTCTGCGGCGGGAACATATACATCTCGCGGATGGTGGGGTAGCGGAAACCCTTCGAGGCCGAAGCTTTCAGCTCGATGGTGTGCGGCAGGTGGAACGAAAGCCCCGCCTGCGGGATCCACTCCGTCCCGATGTGCGAATGGTGGTCGACGCGCAGCCCGGCGTCGAAGGTCAGCCAGCCCCCGATGTCCTGCCGGAAATCGACGTAGCCGGCCACCTCGTCCTGCGACTTGTCGGCGATGTCGGAGCGCTCGCCCTTGCGGTCTCCCCCGACGTATCTGTTCCACGCCTCGCCTCCGAAGCGGTAGTAGTCCGCGCCGACGGTCAGCCGGTTGCCCCTGAAAAGCCGGGCGCTCTGGTACCACGATACGCCCATCATGTCGTCCCGTGAGTTGAAACGGTAATCTTTCGGATTGTTCGTGTCGTTGGGATCGACCGTGTAGCCGTCGTTGATCCGGTGGCGGCCCCAGTTGTAGAAGAGGCTCAGGGCCCCGGAAGTCCGGCCGTAGTTGTTCTCCACGGAGAGCGAAGTCATGCCGCGTGTGATGCGTTGGTCGGCATCGGCCATCGGGTTGGTCACCGTCCCGGGCTGCGAGGCGTTGAAGTGCGTCACATTGACGTCGGCCCGCACGTTCCACGCCTGCGAAATCTCATAGCCCAGCTTGGCATAACCGCCGTACTGCTCGAATCCCATGTCGGCGCGGTGTCCGTCGGTGCGGTTGTACGAGCCGCTGACCACCGACGTGAAACGTCCCTTGCGGATGCGGTTCGTCGCCTCCGTCTGCAACGTGTTATAGGTCAAAGCCCGGTTG
>ENA-OOWK01000584-OOWK01000584.1-human-gut-metagenome-genome-assembly--contig:-NODE-584-length-24305-cov-2.643052_pt1 | contig 24305 bp, 17 predicted proteins | sample MGYA00241405_ERZ501317 | MGnify/ENA primary metagenome ERZ501317 (study PRJEB25962, sample SAMEA1972440) | human gut metagenome | biome: human gut; feature: human-associated habitat; material: faeces... | reverse complement strand
GCGTTACGGTTGGTCAGCAGGTGCAGACTGGACAGGTGATTGCCTATGTGGGACATACAGGGAGGGCGACGGGAAGTCATCTGCATTTTGAAGTGAAGAAAGAAGAAAATCTAATGTCAATTAAAACTGGTTTTAGGGCGAATTGTGACTACTCAATGCATTGAGGGGTGGTAAGCTCAAACTTTTCATCCATATTTTGTTCTCCCCAGTCACACATGAGGTCTAAAATGTTTTCTAAGGATTGCCCTTTTTTGGTGATGCTGTATTCCACATGGGGAGGCACCTCGGGATATACGGTGCGTTTGATAAGGCCATCTGTTTCTAACTCTCGAAGCTGATTGGTAAGCGTTCGTTGTGATAATTGCGTAATGTTGTGTAGCAGAGAACTAAACCTTTGAGGACTATGTTGAATCAAACTTTCCAAGATAAGAGGCTTGCACTTTCCCCCCTATCATTTTTAAAGTGACTTCCATTTCACAGGTGACTTGTATTTTTTCCATATTTAAACGGTTCCTCCCTAATGGTGAATTTTTTTCACTTTCTGAAAATATTATGCGTACTTGTTGATCAAATTCGAGCAATATACTATATTTGGTGCTGCTGATCACCGAAGTTATCAGGATCGGGTTCAAAAATGGCTCCAGGTATTCAACTATGGAACGCTGCCGTTTTACTGGGGCGGATTTGAACCGGTGGAAGGGCAGCCCCTTACCGAAAGCCGTATGCGGGCTGCGCGTTTATTGCAGCAGCATGGTGTGCGGGTCAAGGGGCATCCGCTGTGCTGGCACACCGCATGTGCCGACTGGCTTATGCAATATGATAACAAGACCATCCTGCAAAAACAGTTGGATCGCATCCAGCGGGAGGTCAGTAACTTCAAAGGCGTTGTGGATATGTGGGATGTGATCAATGAAGTGGTCATCATGCCCGTCTACCGCAGCGATAATGCCGTCAGCCGGATCTGCCGTTATCTGGGGCCGGTAGAACTGGTTAGGCAGATCTTTGCGGCAGCCAAGCAGGAAAACCCGCAGGCAACATTGCTTATCAATGATTTTAATCTCTCCGACAAATACCGCAATCTGATTGCAGCTTGTCTGGATGCGGGTGTACCGATTTCGTCCATAGGCTTGCAAACGTATCAGCACCAGGGGTACATGGGCAGGGAACGGCTGGAAGAAATTCTGGAACGCTTCTCGGTGTTTGGGCTTCCGCTGCATTTTACTGAGAATACCTTGCTGTCCGGTCATCTGATGCCCGCAGACATTGTGGATCTAAACGATTACCAGGTCGAGTCCTGGCCATCCACCCCCGAAGGGGAAGAACGGCAGCGCCGGGAATGGCGGGAAATGTACGAGATCCTTTTCTCGCATCCTAAGGTGGAAGCAATTACCGGATGGGACTTTGCCGACGGTGCGTGGCTGAATGCGCCCAGCGGTTTGTTGCGGGCGGACAATTCGCCCAAGCCCAGTTACCGGGAACTGCAGCGGCTGATTCATGAGGAGCGGACTTCCCAAGGGGAGCTGCATACCGATGAAAACGGCGTTGCCGAGCTGGCTGGTTTCCGGGAAACGTACAGTCTGCACACCGACCGTGCGCAGGCAGAGGTGCAGCTGACGGCGCAGCCGATTACACAACCGCGGCGGATTCTGCTGCAGGATTGCCATACATGAGGAGGCGCGTTGGAATATAGAGCCTGTCACATCTCGCGCGTTCGCGGCTTACGGACGTGTGGTGAGTGGCTTTGAAGAGGAATGTGCTGCCCTTGTACAAGCGATGACCGAGCACACACCGCTGCCGGAACGGCTGGCATATATTGGATTGACCGGAGAAAATACCGACGTCTCTGTACAACTTTGAAAAAGAGGAGTTGAAAACTATAAGCCTATTGTGTTGCGGAGCAATCAGGTGTTTCGTTTTGTAAATGAATCGTGCATACAAAAAGCAGACCCGTGAGTCCAAGGGTCTGCTTTTTGTATTTGCGATAGGGAAGAGTATGGACGGGTTACGCGGGTATCGATCCGGGAGATTCGGTTTCCAAACACCCACATCCGCTTGGCTTTTCGCGGATTCGCATGGCTTTTTATTTGTGGGCGGGCTCCTCGCTGGCTGGACATTCTCTCCCCATTTGGCAGCCGCTACCGAATGATTCGTGAAGGATTACTTGGTGGGAAGTTCGCGATAGGTCATTGTTTCAAAATCAGAATAACCACCAGCGTCCTCTCCATTGCCGGAAGCATATAACCCCAGTGTACAGCCGACAAAACCGCCGGCATGTTCCGTGCTTAAAGAGCGCAGATCAATGTCGTAGGCAACCGGTTTCCATTCACTATTGCTTTGGTAAAGAACACAGGCCACAAGCCCTTCTACGCGCAACTTCAGTTTGATGGGGGTTGCAGCCGACATATCCATTCGCGCCAAACAGCTGTCTTCACCATCTTTGCAAAGAGAAACAACAAGTTTGATCCCCGAATCCTGGGGATAGCACTCTGCCCGTAGATGATTTTCGTTGCTTTGAACCATGGCAATACCGGCGCAATCACTCTCTTTGCAGAAATGCGGGATAAAGCTGGTTTCAAATTCGCAATTCCAGTGTTGCTGACGCAGCGCGAGGTATGCAGGCTCACCGCAATCCTTCAAGCTGTCGCAACGATGGAAAAGACGGACAATATGCTCTTCTGCGTGCAGTTCAAGTTCGTGATCGCGGTGATTGCGCAAAGTCAGCAATTCCAGCGGCAGAGAAGGTGTATCAAACGTATAGGTTTTACATTGGGGTACGTCGTCAGAAGGCTGCCCCTCGTAAGGCAGCGTGACTACTTCTTCAAGATGACCGACCCCTGCATTCACGACCGGCCAGCCATCTTCCCAGGTGACCTTTGCCAAAAAGGTTTCACGCCCCAACAACGTGTACCCTTGGTTCGGCCGGCAAGCCAATACAACCATATACCAGTTGCCGTTTCCGTCATCCACTAAGTCGGCATGACCGACGCAGGTAACAGGATATTGGGCCCCCAAATGGCGATGCGTCAGAATGGGGTTGCAGGGGCAGTACTCGTAGGGACCAAACACATTTTTGCTGCGCGCGATCATGACGCTGTGGTGGATGGAAGTACCGCTTTCCGCATGCAAAATGTAATAGTAACCGTCCTTTTTGTACAGGTGAGGTCCCTCCGGCCAAATGGCTTTGCGCTGAAATCCGGTAAGTACAATGGTGGCATCGGGCTTTAACTGCATCGTGTCCAGATCCAGAGTTTGAACCCAAATTTCGCAGTCGCCATTGTAGCGGTACCCGGCAGAACGCGGCCGTTGGCCGATATAATAGCAGGTACCGTCATCGTCAAAAAAGAGACTGGGATCAATGCCGCCGGTAGACTCACCCAAATAGTAAGGCTCGGACCAGGGGCCGCGCGGATCTTTTGCAGTGACGATAAAATTTCCTTGGTCGGACACGTTGGTGGTAATCATATACCAGGTGCCCTTATGGTAACGAATGGTAGGGGCAAAAATCCCCTCGGAATGCTGACAGCCGGACAAAGGAACCTGAGAATCACGATCGAGCACATTACTGATCAAATTCCAGTGGACAAGATCTTCGCTCTCAAAAACCGGCACACCGGGAAAATACGCAAATGTCGAATGAACCGTATAGAATTTGTTCCCTACCCGGCAAATCGAAGGGTCGGGAAAGAAGCCTGTCATGATAGGATTTTTAACGGAAAGCATAGAAAACCTCCAGGTATAAAGGGGTGATATTCTGCATGCAAAAATATAGAGCTATGGCCGCTGTATCCAGGAGGAAAAACAGATGCAGCGGCCATAGCTATTGAAGGGTGCCGCCGAACTGACTTTTCGGATTACAGGCACTGGAAAACAGGGGCGGATGGCAGGAAAAGGATTTTACTCTTTTACACTGCCAATGGTCATGCCGGATACAAAGTATCTTTGCAGGAAGGGATAAAGCAGAATGATGGGAAGCATCGTCACCACAGTAGCGGCGGCACGCACGGTAACCGGCGTGACGGCTGCGGTAGCGGTGTTGCCGCCGGTGGTGGCACTGCCGCTTTGCTGCATGACAGAGGAAAGAAGCTTCATCAACTCATATTGCAGGGTCGTATACTGGGCGTTCATCCGGTTGTACAACATAGCATCGAACCAGGAGTTCCACTGTCCGACAGCTACGAACAGGGCGACGGTGGCATACACCGGCTTGCACAGGGGCGAGATGATACGGGTAAAGATGGTGAAATCGTTGGCACCGTCAATCATGGCGGATTCTTCCAGCGCGCTGGGCAGACCTTCCATGAAAGTGCGCATAACCAGAACGTTAAATGCGCTGATCATGCCCGGAATGACGTATACCCAGAAAGAGTTGGTCAGGTTCAGGTTGCGGTACAAAATCAAGGTGGGGATCATACCGCCGTTCACATACATGGTGATGACCCAGAACAAAGACAGCTGGGAACGGAACAAAAAGCGCTTGCGGCTGATGACGTAGGCCAAAAGGGCGTTCGTCACCAAGGCAAAAATCGTTCCCAATACCGTTCTGGCCACAGAAACGATAGCACCGGTGATGATGTTCTGCTGATTCAGAACCGTTTTATAGTTCGAGAGCGTAAAGATGCGCGGCCACAGATGGATGCCACCGCGTACGGCGTCGATACCGTCGTTGAAAGAAATCGCCACCGTGTTCAGAACAGGATACAGCGTAATGGTGACGAACAAAACCAGGAAAATGGTATTGCAGGTAACAAAGACTTTGTCCATGGTGGATGATTTGATTTTCATGTGTACCCTCCCCTTAGAACAATCTGTCTTCACCGGCACGTTTGGCAATCCAGTTTGCGCCGAGAATCAGAATAATTGCAACGACGCTCTTGAAGATACCGGCTGCAGTACCCAAAGAATAATCGTTCTGGCTGATGCCCCAGGTCAAGGTGTAGATATCAATGGTTTCCGAAACACTCTTGACCAGGCCGTTGCCAAGCAGATACTGGACTTCAAAGCCTGCATTCAATACGTTGCCAACATTCATGATCAGCAGAATCATAATGGTGGACTTGATGCCAGGAAGCGTGACGTGCCAGATTTTGCCCCACCGGCCGGCACCATCCAAAGTGGCTGCCTCATACAGGCTGGGATCGATGGAGGTAATAGCGGCCAGGTAGACAATGGCATTCCAGCCGGTTTCCTTCCAAACATTGGCAAATGCAACGATTGGCCAAAAATAACTCGGATTGGCGAAGAAGTTGATGGGCGAATCCAGAATGCCCAGGTTCACCAGCAGCTCATTGACGATACCGGTGGAAGACAGCGCATCGTGCAGAATACCGGTGACAATGATCCAGGAAAGGAAGTGGGGCATATAGGAAATCGTTTGAACAAGCTTTTTGCCGAACATGTTGCGTACTTCGTTCAGCAGGATGGCGAAGATAATGGCCATTAAAAAGGTGGTCACCAGATTGAGAACGCCCATGGCCAGAGTGTTACGGATATCACGCAAAAAGACTTCGTCAGAGAACAGGAATTTAAACTTATCCAGTCCTACGAATTCAGATCCGAAGAGGCCGTCTTTGGGTTTGTAGTTCTGAAAGGCCATTCCCCAGCCTGCCAGTGGAACGTAATAAAATACGATGCCGTATACAAAAAAGATAGCCGCACAGACCATCAGAAATTTCTGGCGTGAAATCTCTTTCCATGTAATACGCTTTGATGGATTTTTCATTGGCGAGTCCTCCTAAGGAACGTGTATGGCGAATCATGTGTTGCAAACTAACGTTTAAGGAGCTTGCGGGTTGAATGCATTTCATAAAAAAAGTGGCCACGGCTACACCGTGCAGCCGTGGCCACTTGTATGTGTCAACGTCTGTGTCGCCTGCAATAACGGGCATCAAAGACCGGCACGGCGCTCAAGCTCAGTTTGCATTTCAGCCAAGAAATCCTGCGGATTGGCTGCGTTGTACGCAGTCATGTATTCATTCCAGGTGCTTTCAAAATCAGGCGCCATAACAACTTTGGGCAGCCATTCGTGTTTGACTTCGCCCATCTTGACCCAGGCAACACCACCGGGGGTTTCGGTAGTCATTGAACCGGAGTAAGAATACATCGGGAACCAGGGGCCCGGTTCTTCTACCACAGAACCGATCATATCGACGTAGCTGTCTACGCCGTAGGCATTAAACAGATTCTGCAGGGGGGTGGACAGGCTGTCCAGGAATTCGCTTGCCTGCTGGTCGGGCTGCATGGCGTTCTTGCCGTCCCGGCTGGTGCCCAGCCACTGCGGCATGTAGGAATAGTTGCACATGTGAGAGGCCTGATAGGCGGGATCCGAACACTGCATCCGCATTTCTTCGGTGCGGTAATACAGACCGTTTTCATCCACCAGATAGTCTACTCCTTCAACACCCCAGTAGCGAAGATCGTGAATCTCCTGGTCCAAGAGGTCATTCATGAACTTAAAGGCTGCATCAATGTCGGAGCAGCTGGTAGTAACGGCCACGCCGCTGGAGTTGTTCAGGGTATCACCGTAGTTGTGCCAGCGGTTTTCCATTCCTTCGTCAATGGTCAGGCCCAGCGGAACGTAGTTGCAGCCCTGCTCGTCCAGACCCTGCTGTTTGAAAACATCATTGACATTGTACGCGAAGTTCCACCACTGGTCGCACATGCCCAGCACAGCGCCGGTGGAAAGCTTGGCGATGTATTCATCGTAGGTCTGGGTGGCGAATTCTACGTCCACGTAGCCTTTCTGGTATTCTTCGTTCAATTTCTGGAAATACTTCTTGGCAGTAGGCGTGGTATTGTAGTCAACCACCTGCATCGTATCCGTGTCTACAATGACAGAACCGTCGTTGGGATACCCATCAAGGAACTGGGGTGCATTCTCGATGCAGAAATAGCGCCAGTCTTCGCAAAGTGCCGTGCAGGGAATGTGCTTGGTACCGTTTGCCATGGTGGGGTTGGCATCGGCATAGCTTTCCAGCAGATCGAAATACTGGTCCAGGGTTTTGATTTCGGGGTAACCGGCCCATTCCAGAACACGCGCCTGAATCCAGAAGGCTTCATCGTTATGGGTGGTGGCACGATCTTCGCCATAGGTGTTCTGGAATACGTTGGCCCAATAGATTTTGCCGTCCTCCTGGCGGAACTTGTCCCACTCTTCGTCGGTGTACATCTCTTTCAGGTTGGGGTACTTTTCCAGGTAATCATCCCAGGGCACCAGGACGCCTGCATCGTAAAGAGACATCATGGCATCGCCGCCATTGATGAAGTCCGGATACTCACCGCCCGCGATGATTGTGCCGATGGCTTCTGCGTCGGTCTGGCCGGTCAGCCAGGTCTCTTTCAGTTTGGCACCGGTCTTTTCGGCAATGATGTTCATAATTTCGTTGTCATCATTGATTTCGGAACCGGGCATTGCGATAAACATCGTAAATGTTTTGATCCCATCGGCTGATTCGGACGATCCAGTGGAATCAGAGCCGCCACATGCCGTTAAGCCCAGCAGCATGGCCGCGGACATACTTGCCGCAAATACGCGCCGCCACAATTTTACTTTCATAATTGGCCTCCTGTAGATAGATTTTTCGCCCCTTGCGGGCTTTTCTGATTTAAGTATATATACCAAAAATGTTTTACACAACCGACAAATTCTAGTAAAAACCCCTGAAAATTATAGCTTTGAAAATTCAACGGAAGAGGAAATCGCGCTAAACAGCGAAACAATGATACAAAAAAGACAGGCAGTCCCCCATCCTTGAAGTATTTTGGAGGGCAACATGCCTGCACTTTTGTTTGGTTCATCGTTGTTTTTTAAGAATGCAAAAAACGAAAAGCAAGTGTATGATTATTCTGGTGTGAATTATTTCCCGGGAAATTCAGAATGTGGTTTCTCGGTTTTGCTCTTCCGAAAATGGGAAGGCGTACAACCCTTCAGTTCAATAAATTTGCATAGGAAATAATCCACATCTTTATAGCCCACATCTTCGGCAATGCGGCCGATCCGCTTGTTTGTGTACAATAGCTGGTGGCACGCTTCGTTAATACGGTAAGAACACAAATAGTTTTTAAAGGACTGTCCGTATTTTTTGCGGAAGATTTGCCCTAAGTATGCACTGTTGATATAGTATTTTTTGCCCAAGCCCTGCAACGTCAGGTTTTCCGAGTAGTGTTCCTGGATTTCCTTGTCGATAGAATCCAAAATATCGGTGGAGATATTTTTTCGCAGAAGGGAAAGGTAGTCTGCATACTCGCGTGCAAAGCGGAACAGATGCTGTCGGCTCCCGCGGGAAATTCCTTCCCGGAAAGACTGCGCGCTGATAAATTGCAGCATTTCCTTCTGGTTGGCTTCGTTGTCCAAATTGGATGCAAGATGCATAAGCCGGAACAAAAGATAATTTAAGTTCAGGTTGATATCTTTGTCATGTACGCCACGCTGCTGCATTTCGGCAAACAAATGGTCTATTTCGGAGCCGATGCGTTCCTGCTCATTCAGTTCAATGGCGGTAATCAACTGATCCAGGGTATCTTTGCACAAAACGGCTCTTTCTTGCGGAACCGATAACTCTTCCTCGTAATAATAGATCGATTTTTGCTGGCGGAAGGCGCAAAGGTTTTTCAGCCCGCAGACGGTATCATACGATTCAGAAACAGTGGTGATATCGTCCACTTTTTTGCCAACCAGAAATCGCAATTCGTGTTGTGTCGAAACACCCAATTTCTTATAAAAATCCTGGATATACTGTGTTTCGGAACAGCCGGCATTTCGGGCAAGTGCACCGCTGTAAACAAAAGCAATCCCATACCCAACGCGATCCAGCGAAGCGTCATAGAAACACCGGCTCCGGTCCTCGCCTAAAATTTGCACACAGCTTTGGTACAGGTCACGCTGCACCATACGGAAGTGGTTCTCATCATCGTCATCTTCGCTGTCCGAAGAATGGCAAGCGGAAATTTCAATGTAACGAACGCCGTCCGAAAAATCCAGATGCTTATGCAGATAATCCACGCCGTTGGGATCATATTTGCCGAACAGCAACGAGATCAAACACCGGGCCTGATAGGCCAGTTCGTACTGCTCCTCCATTTTGCTGTTTTGCGAGATGTTATTGTATTTGCTGAGAATGGATAACAGATCTCGCTTTTCCACCGGTTTGAGAAGATAGTCGATACACCCGTAGCGCAGCGCTTTTTGCGCATAGGAAAACTCACTGTATCCGCTCAGAATCACGAAACCGGCGTTGGAAAGATTCTCCCGGCGAACAGTTTCCAGTAATTCAAGTCCGGTCATTTTTGGCATCATAACGTCGGTGATGACAAGGTCAACGGGTAACTTTTTTATGTACTCCAAAGCCTCCTGTCCGTCGGACAAAACGGCAGCCACTTCATAGCCTGCGGCGTTCCAGTCAATCAACGCCTGTAAACCTTGCGCAATAAACTGCTCATCATCTACGATAATAACTTTTAACATGTCACTCCGCCCTTATTGCTTTGTTTAGAGGGAGCCGAATCGAAACAAGTGTTCCAATGCCCGGCTCGCTTTCCACCGAGAACTGTGCAGTATCCTCCGTCATCATGCGGATGCGCAGGCAGGTGTTCACCATGCCTACGCGTCCTTTTTCTTTTAACATTTTCAGGCTGGCGTTGCGCATCCGGTCTTGAATACGTTCTGCCTCGGCCTCGTCCATACCGCCACCGGTATCTTCAATTTCCATGCAAAGCGCATCGTTTTCTGTATACACGCGTACAAAAATCCAACCGGGAGAAGATTTTGCTTCAATACCGTGCACACAGGCATTTTCCACAAAGGTGGTAATGGTCAATTTCGGAACCAGGATGTTCTGGCAATCTTCCTGCGCATTGATTTGATACGAAAGGCGCTCCCCGAAGCGATATTTTTGCAAGGCCAGGTACGCTTCAACAAACGCCAGCTCACTCTTAATGGTATTGGAATCCGAGGACCAATCCACGTTTTGGCGCGCCATTATGGCCAATTTCTGTACCATATCGGCGGTTTCTTCTTCTTTTTTCAGGATGCTGTGCATACGGATGCTTTCCAGTGCGTTGAACAGAAAATGGGGATTGATTTGGCTGTATAAAGCCATCAGCTCTGCGTTCTGCCGGGCAATATCCATCTCCTGCTCTTTCAGTCGGCATCGGTAGACGGTGTCAATCAGGCTGTTCATCCGGTCAGCCATGCGGTTGTAGTTGTCCATCAGACTGCCGATCTCATCTTGACCGCTTGGCCCGGAAATCTTGATCAACACGTCGCTGTCTATCTGGTTGAAGACTTTTTCCAGACGGAAAAGACGAGAAGTAATGGAATTCTCCAGCAGATTCATCAAAAGCTGCGGGGGAATAATGTTCAGGAGCAGCAGCAGGATCAGGATATGGATGTTTTGGCGAATCAGGGCTAAAACGTTGCCGCTTGGTTCCATCACATAGATGTCCAGATCTTCCCCGTAAAGGGTAAAATGCTGGGACAAGCCTACCGAATCAGACGGGGAGAATGTGTCATAAGGCTGCCAACGATAATTGGGCATTGCGTTCGTAAGCAAAATCCGGTTACCGCTGCATACATAAACTGAATAGTTATACCCCATGTTCTGGAAATCGCGGTCCAGCGTGCCGTAATTGATTTCAATACACAAAAGGCGCTCCGCCTTATCGCTGTAAAGGCTATTCATCCCACGTAAAAACAACACCTGGCGCCCATCTGTTTCATCATAAGAAAAAAGAAGCCGCGGGCTGTAGCCATCCGCAGTATACTGCTGATACCAGGGCTCCTGCGAAACGGTGGATAACCATGCAAATTCACTGCCGTTTATCAAGGTTTCATTGTCTGCATACACCCGTATGACTGAATTTGTGATCCGGGAAACACCCTGCAGCAAAGAGTTGTGGATGTATTCTCGGTAACTTGAAAAATAGTCCTGGGGACTGGCATATTGCCGGCTCACAAAATCCTGGAGGGAGTTATCCATATACAGGCTGGTAGAAATCAGCGCGGAATCTTCTGTGGCGGCGGAAAGCATCGACTGCACTGATTTGGCTATTTTTTCCATCTGGTGCAGCTGCTCGGCATGCTCGTTCTTGGTTAATGCATGTAAAATTACAATATCGGTCAAAAATATGGGGACCAGAATACATAAAAAATAAAGATATCGAAGTTTTTTCTTCAGGCTTAAGTTATTGAGAAAACTTTCCAGCTTGATTCTGACATGATGAAACCGGTTCATACAAAGCTCCTTACCGGTGAATGTTGCAAAAGGACCTTGCTATTTTTAGCGGTGCAAAGTATAATGCCAGTATAATTCAGCCGCAGAACCATTGTCAATCAAATAACAGATTGAATAGTGTACAATCTGAATCGCTGTTTTTAGTGAATATTTACATCCTGAAAAAAGGGGGAGAACTCATTGAGAGGCGTTTTTAATCCGGACAGCCCCCTGATGCGCGCCCTGGGCGTTGTGTGGGATCTTATTGTCCTGAATCTGCTGTTCCTGGTTTGCTGCATTCCGGTGGTCACCATTGGCCCTGCCATCACGGCTTTACATTATGTCACCACAAAAATGGCGGGTGAAAAAGACGGCACTCCGGTGGTCGGCAATTTTTTCAAGTCATTCCGGGCAAATTTCCGCCAGGGCGTACTGATGGGAATTCTTTTTGGGGCCGCAGGGGGATTTCTGGTCTATGATATCTATCTTCTATGGCATTCCGGGAATTTCCAAAACAGCATCTTTAAGATTTTGATTCCCGTGGCAGCAATCGCTTATATGATGACCTTCGTATATGCTTTCCCGCTGCTTGCAAGGTTCAACAACACGGTTTTAGGCACTATCCGCAATGCGTTTATCATGTCTGTGACCTCTTTGCCCAAAACCTTTTCCATGTTGTTGTTGATAGGCGCATGTGTAGCATTTACCCTGTATACACAGACCACATTGCGCTATGGATTGTTTTTGTGGTTTGCGCTGGGGTTCTCTTCGATCGCTTATGCAAATGCATTTGTTTTAAATGGCGTTTTCATGAAGTGCTCGGAGCAATACTCTTCTCAGATAAATCAGGAGCAGTCTCAGGATACTACGGAGAATTCAGACGGCAAAAAGTAACCGTTTGACGGCATAGAATAAAGCAGAAGAGCGCGGGAGTCATCTCCGGCGCTCTTTTGCTTTGGTCTGGAAATCAGGCTTTCAGAGTAAAGGCAGCAACGCTGCATGCGGGCAAGAGGGAAGTAAAGCTGTTGGTACCAACAGTTATGTTTGTCAACGCCTTCGGCTCGACTTGATGGGGATTATCGAACGTATTGTAGGCAGCCGCGCCGGCACCATCACCGCTAAGCACCTGACCGGTGATGGAAGTAAACTTGCTCAGGCCATCCCAGTGAATTTCAACAGGCACAGAGGAATGATCGCTGAGGTTGACGACGGTAACCAGCACATTGCCGTTATGGTCTTCACTGGCGGAAACGTGCAAATTGGGAACCTTGCAGTCTGCCCCGTCTGCACCGATGAGCGCTGTTTCTGCGTAAGTTTCCAGCTGGCGAGCCCCCTGGTGGCCTTTGAACATATGGAACACGTGATACGTGGGCGTGCAAAGCATGCGCGGCCCGTCGGTAAGAATCATAGCCTGCAACACATTGACCGTTTGTGCAATGTTGGCCATGACGACGGAATCACAATGATCGCCAAAGATGTTCAGGTTGACTGCAGCGACCAGGGCATCCCGCATAGCGTTTTGCTGGTACAGGAAATGGGGGTTGGTTCCTTCCTCTACATCAAGCCATGTACCCCATTCATCAATTACAAGACCCAGATTTTTGTTGGGGCAGGCCTGCCGCATCCGTGCGGTGTGGTTTTCAATCAACCCTTTCATCTGAAGAGCTTTATACATGGTAATATAATACTCTTCGCGGCTGAACTTGGTGGCAGAGCCTTTGTGCTCCCATTCGCTGCCGGGAATGGTGTAGTAATGCAGGCTTAAAGCGTCTACCAGCGCCCCGGTCAGTTCAGCAACCCGTTGCGTCCAATCGTAGTTGAAATCACAGGCGCCGCTTGCAATTTTGTAAATCTTGTGGGAAGGATCGTAGTCCCGCAGGAAACTGGCATACTGACGGCACAGATCGGAGTAGTAGTCTGCGCGCATATTGCCGCCGCCGCCCCACATTTCGTTGCCGATTCCCCAGTACTTTACGTTCCAGGGTGCATCCTGACCGTTTTGCCGCCGCAAGTCGGCCATGGGGGAAACGCCGGGCATGTTGCAATATTCGACCCAGTCGCACATTTCCTGTACAGTGCCGGTACCTACATTTCCGTTGATGTATGCTTCGCATCCCAACTGACGGCACAGCTCCATAAATTCATGGGTGCCAAAGGAATTATCCTCCCGTACACCACCCCATGTGGTATTGATCAGCGTCTTACGGGAAGACTTGGGACCGATGCCGTCCTGCCAGTGATAGGTGTCTGCAAAACAACCGCCCGGCCACCGAAGGACGGGAATATCCAGCTCTTTGAGAGCATTGACAACATCGGTGCGCATTCCATTCTGGTTGGGAATCTCGGAATCTTCGCCTACATACAGGCCGCCGTAAATGCAGCGCCCCAGATGTTCGGCAAAATGCCCGTAGATGTTTTTATTGATGGTGCCGACAGAGCGGTTGCCGTTAATGAAAATCAACATTGACATAGCCTCCTGAATGTGTGGTCCAGTAAACTGCGGTTCATGGAAAAAAAGCAAACCGAAGGGGAAGGAAAAAATCGTTTTTTCGGTAGGGTACATTATACCGTTGCTTCTTGCGGGAACCAGATGCGGTAATGCCCGCTTAAAGCAAGCAGCGCAAAAAGATACAGGCAATTGTCATAATAACGCCGCGGTCCGGAACGGAGCGGAGTGCTAAAGAACCGGCGGAGCCATTCATCCGCGCAGGCGTCATCCAGAATCAGGGAACCCTGCGCAATGGTAGCCAGAAGCCCTACAGGATGCAGAGCATTTCCTTCAACGGGTGTGCCGTCGATCAGATAGATGCCGTTTGTTTGCCCGTGTTCCTTTTCTTCAAAAAATTGCTGAATATGTGCAGCTGTTTCTTGGGCCCAACCGTCTTTGTCCCCGAACCATTGGGCATCCAAAGCAATGTTGCCCAACGTGCGGTATGCATCGCTGAAGAACCAGTCGTGACGGTCCGGCTGATCACCCCGATGCGGGCGGCCGTCGTACTCGGCATATTCGGCACTCAATCCGGTACGGGCGTGGCAGGCTTTGCGCAGGTACTGGCGGCTGGCCGCTGCGGCTGCATGCCAGAAAGGACGGTCGCATTCGTCGCTCCACAGAGCAAAAAGTTCATAGAAATGTGGCAAATGATAAGAGGGATCGGTAAATTCACAGTTGGGAACGAATTTGATGAGATGGTTTTCGGGGTTCCACATGGGAAATCCGGAACCGGCTTCTTCGCCTTTGTGTACACATGTGTGCAAGATGCGCCGTGCCCAGGAAGCGTAATCCAGTACCCCTTCGCCGGAACCCCAGCGGTTGGCTGCAAAAAACAGGGACATGGCAAAAAATTCTTCGCCGTCAGGGGCGGGTCCATCGGAATTTTTGCTGCCGTCAGTATGACAGGACCAGGCAAAATAGCCGGCGTTTTCCCCTTCGGTGAGGTACATGTGGGTCACGACCCATCGCCACAGGCAGTCGAATTCCTTCTGGCGATTCATTTGTACGCAGAACATCATTGCGTAGGACATGCCCTCGGTACGGACGTCATGGTTCCCCGTATCCTCTATGTACATCATGTCAGGTCCGGCAAAATGGCAAAGGCGAACCCCCTCCGGACCATAGAACATCTCCTCAAATGTGCTTTCCAGCTTGTTGTCAATTTCGGCCTGCGAATATCCAAGCCGTTCCAGTCTGTTCAAATATTGCCCGCTATAGTAGGCACCTTCCATAATCATTTCAGCTCCTTCTGGACCGTGTAAGAGGTAACCGGTTTACGCGGTCTACTGATTTTGTGACTCACTATAGCAGGTTTTCTATTTTGAAACAAGCGCAAAAAGAGCGAAAAACGTTATGAAATCCAAAACCGCGAGGAATATAGCAAGAAATGAGAAAAGGCACTTTGTAAAAACACCTTTTGCCAGAAGCCGAAAAATGGACGGGAACAGCAACATTTGCAAATCTTCTTTTTTCATTTCGATTTCCTAGATATAGTGGGCAGAAATTCTCCATTCAAAAAGCAAGAGCCCCATGCAACAACAGTACAAAAAAGAATTGCTTACAGATGCACATGTTTTTTTGAGGAAACAATGGCAGTGATTAAAAATTGCTAACTTTATGCGTATGCCCCCAGATGCGGACAGAAAAATAAAAAAGCAAAATACAAGGAAACGTATAGCAAAAAATGAGAAGCACCACCGCGGTATAAGGCTTTATGATAAAGAAAAATAGCGGAACTCAAAAAGTTTATCATGAGAAGGTGCGCCTGAGATGCGTGATCAACGAATTGCTCCACGGGATCCCATCCCTCAGCGAGAGGCTCTGTATATCCTGGTAGATAAGCCCGTCGGCGGCGGGGGCTCCGATGCAGAAGCCAACCGATTCCCTGTTTTCTTGAACGATGAGCGTTTGGTAACATTCGCAAAAATCGTGGGTGGCGTTCAGGACGAGAACATTCTGCAAATGCTGCAGACAGCTAAAGGCTTCCGCCGGTTGGTTCACAGCATTGGTGTGAGCATTGTCAGTGATGCGCCTGATAAAGCGGCCGTCTTTAGCATGTATTTTTCGGGGGAACATGGCACAGAAGGAGGCAGCGGCAAGATTTCTCTGTGTACCAACGGCGTCGAAACAATCCTGGAAATGGCTTGCGTAGAGGAACAAGATACGGATGCTGTTCCCGGCAAGTTCTTGATAGAACTCCCCTGTGAAGAAGACACGGCCCTTGTGACGGTCAAATTTTACCTTCATGACGGATACCATGCGCCGCGATTTGATCCGGATCCGCCGGTTGAATTTGATACGCCGCAGTATAACGCAATGATCGCACGATCTTGCTTGAGTACAGGGAACAATGCACGGATCAAGCGAGTTCTGGAGGACCTGCGTGCTGGTAAGCCGGTGACTCTGGCTTTTCTTGGCGGTTCTATCACACAGGGGGCCGGAGCTGTTCCCGAACAGGAAAAGTGTTATGCCCGTCTGACCTTTGAAGCAATCCGGGATCAATATTCCTCTGCACCCGATCAAGTGAATTATATCAAAGCCGGGGTAGGCGGAACCCCCTCACAGCTGGCTTTGAATCGCTATGATCGGGATGTCACACGCAATGGTACGGTATCCCCGGATCTGGTCGTGGTAGAATTCGCTGTAAATGATTTGGGGGATGAAACCAATGGATGCTGCTACGAAAGTCTGGTGCATCGTATCTGGAATGATCCCGGCGAACCGGCTGTTATTCTCTTGTTTTCTGTCTTTGCAAATGACTGGAACCTGAAAGAGCGGTTAGCTCCCGTGGGATGGCGGCATGAATTGCCCATGGTGGACGTGCTGGAAGCGGTCAGCCCCCAGTTCGGAGCAACGGCTGCACAGCGGAGTGTTATTACCAAGCGGCAATACTTCTATGATACCTATCATCCTTCGAACGCCGGACATCGCATCATGAAGGATTGCTTGATGTATCTGTTACAGCGTCTGGATGCCCAACAGAGTATGGCTCCTACAAAAGATGCACCACCCTATTACAGTTTTTACTTTTCTGCGATGGAGGCATATGACCGCAGTAACTTGCCACTTGACATATCTGTGGACCCGGGAAGCTTTACCGGTACCGATGAAGATCTGCAGATGGTTGCATTGGATAATGACACTTACAATACAGCGCAGTTTCCTTTCAACTGGAAAAAAACGTCCGGAAAGAAACCGTTTCAAATGGAGTTGGTATGCAAGTCACTCCAAATGGTTTTTAAAGATAGCGCATCCTTAGATTTTGGAAGAATTCGCGTAACAGTAGACGGGCAGACGGTTGCATATTATGACCCGAGGGAAGTGGGATGGACCCATTGCCACGCAACAATTCTGTTCGCAGAAGAAACCGCCGGCAAGCACCACATAGAAATCTGCATGGCGCCGGAGGATGAAGGTAAGACCTTCACAATCCTTGGCTTTGGCGTTGTGCGCTAATGATACAAAATAAGAAGAAAGGGGTACGTACAAAATGAAAGATCGTAACCAAAAACTGGAACAATACCGGGAGCGGGCACGCGCACTGGTTGCACAAATGACGCTGAAAGAAAAAATCAGCCAAATGCTCAGCTGGGCTCCGGCCATTCCGCGTCTGGGCATCCCTGCATACAACTGGTGGAACGAGGGCATTCATGGCGTGGGACGCGCTGGAACGGCAACCGTATTTCCGCAGGCAATTGGTCTGGCTGCGTCTTTTGATGAGGACTTACTGGGCCAGGTCGGGGAAGCCGTCGGCGTGGAAGCGCGTGGTAAATACAACATGTATCGCAGCTATCAGGACCGGGATATCTATAAAGGCCTGACGATCTGGGCGCCGAATGTAAATATATTCCGTGACCCACGCTGGGGCAGAGGGCACGAAACCTATGGCGAAGATCCGTATCTGACCTCTCGCTTGGGCGTACGCTTTGTGGAAGGTATGCAGGGCGATGACCCGGACTATCTGCGCGCCGCTGCCTGCGCCAAGCATTTCGCAGTCCATTCTGGCCCTGAAGATCAGCGGCACTATTTTGATGCCAAAGTTTCCCAACAAGATTTGTGGGAAACGTACCTTCCGGCCTTTCGTGCACTTGTAAAGGAAGCCGGGGTGGAAGCAGTCATGGGGGCCTATAACCGCACAAACGGTGAACCGTGCTGCGGCAGCAAAACCCTTCTTGTGGACATTCTGCGCGGAAAGTGGAATTTCCAGGGGCATGTTACGTCCGACTGCTGGGCAATCAAGGATTTCCATGAAGGGCATATGGTCACGTCCGGCCCGGTGGATTCTGTGGCATTGGCCGTAAATAACGGGTGTGACCTCAACTGCGGCGATCTGTACGCGTATCTGGAAGAGGCTGTGGCAGAAGGCAAGGTCAAAGAGGAGACGATTGACCGAAGCCTGGTCCGGCTGTTTACGACCCGCATGAAATTGGGCATGTTTGATGCGGAAGAAAAGGTCCCCTATAACAAAATCGGGTATGATGCGGTAGATAGCCGGGAAATGCAGGCCCTGAACCTGGAAGTGGCCGAGAAGGTTCTGGTTCTGCTGAAAAATGAAAACCATACCTTGCCGCTGGATAAAAGTAAGCTGCATCGGGTCGCAGTGGTCGGACCGAATGCGGACAACCGTAAGGCTTTGGTTGGTAATTACGAGGGAACAGCATCCCGGTATGTGACGGTTCTGGATGGAATCCAGGAGTATCTGGGAGAAGATGTGCAGGTCCGTTACTCTGAGGGATGTCATCTGTATGCAGATAAGATCCAGGGACTGGCAAAATCCAATGAGCTTATCAGCGAAGTGCGCGGCGTATGTGCGGAATGTGATGTGGTGATTTGCTGCCTGGGCTTGGATGCGGGCCTGGAAGGTGAAGAAGGCGACCAGGGAAACCAGTTTGCCAGCGGCGACAAGCAGTCTCTTTCTCTGCCGGGAAACCAGGAGTCTGTACTAAAAGCCTGCATCGAGAGCGGAAAACCTGTGGTGGTGGTGATGCTGAGCGGCAGTGCGTTGGCCTTGGGCACTGCGCAGGAAGGGGCAGCCGCCGTTCTGCAGGCATGGTACCCCGGTGCCCAGGGCGGCCGGGCCGTAGCGCGTGCCTTGTTCGGGGAATGCAATCCGCAGGGGAAGCTGCCGGTCACTTTTTATCATTCGGATGAGGATCTGCCTGCATTCACGGATTATGCAATGAAGGGACGCACCTACCGCTATATGGAAAAAGAACCGCTTTACCCCTTCGGTTATGGCCTTTCTTACAGTCATTTTACCTTCCGGGATGCCAAAGCCGATGCTGCACAGATTGGGCCGGACGGTGTGGATGTAAGGGTAACGGTAGTCAACGACGGGCAGTACCGCGGCCGTGAAACCGTTGAAGTTTATGTCAAGGCCGAACGCCCTGGCACACCGAATGCGCAGCTGAAAGCACTGGCAAAAGTGGACCTTATGCCTGGGGAAGAAAAGTGCGTTACGCTGCATCTGCCGCAGTGTGCTTTTGCTCTTTGCAACGAGGAGGGCATTTCGGAAGTGCTGCCGGGTGAATATACCGTTTGGGTAGGAGGAAGTCAGCCCGATGCACGCAGCATCCTGCTGACGGGACAGAAACCACTCAACATCCTGCTGCATCAAAAGGAGAAAGCTGTTATCTCCGACTGATGTCCCCTCCTGAACCATTCTTCCGTTTGTTGGAGATGATTTGATGAGTGATACGATTTACGCAGATCACGCTGCTACGACCCCGCTTGAACCGGAAGCCTGGGAAGCGATGTGTTATTGGCTTACTAAGGATTTTTCCAATCCGGCAGCCTTGTATCGAAGTGGAATTGCTGCACATCAAGCAGTAGAGCGAGCGCGCCAAAGCGTGGCAGAATGCCTGAGATGCAGCGCATCACAAATCTTTTTCACGTCCGGCGGCAGCGAAAGCAACACGTGGGCAATCCTGAGCGGTGCCAGCAGAGCAGGCATCGGTAGCAGAGAAGTTGTCACTACGCCTATTGAACATCACTCGGTCGGTAGAGCCTGCGCATCGCTAAAAAAAAGCGGAATAGCTGTATATACGTTGCCGGTCAGCGAAGAAGGGAAAATAGATTTGCCTGCTTTGCTGCGGGCTCTGGAACGGCAGCCCAGATTGGTGACCATTCAATACGCCAACAACGAGGTAGGCACGATTCAGGACATTCCTACCATTTCCACCCTTTGTCAAAAAAAAGGTGTATTGCTCCATGTGGATGCTGTACAGGCAGTAGGGCATATCCCCGTAGCATTAGACGGCATCGATTTTCTCAGTGCTTCCGCGCATAAATTTGGCGGCCCCAAAGGCATAGGCTTCCTGTATGCACGAAATCCTGCTTTGTTGAAGCCTTTAATTTTTGGTGGCGAACAACAGAGCGGATTACGCCCCGGAACGGAACCGGTAGCTCAGATTGTAGGACTGGCATGCGCGCTCAAACTAACCTGCAAACAGATGGAGCAACATGCCACATTCAAACGAATGTTAGCAGAAGAATTTTGCCAAACACTTCGTCAATCTTGGGCAGAAGTATATTTCAATAGTACCAAAGCAGGTTTGCCTGGTTTGGTTAGCGTGGGGCTGCCAGGCTACGAGGGTCAGAATCTTACCTACCGGCTAGATGTGGCCGGCGTGTGTGTTTCACCGGGTGCTGCGTGCAATAACACAAGGAGCCGCAATGCCTCCCATGTATTGCTGGCCCTGGGGGGAACTGCGGCTCGTAATGCATTGTGTACACTTCGGTTTAGTTTTGGCCGGGCCAATCAGCCCGGCGCTGGAACGCAAGCTGCACAAAGACTGGTGCAAATTCTTCAATCTATGCCCAAACGCTCTCTGTGATTGTCTTCTCGGAACCTTTTGTCTGAAACCGTACGAATTCAGACGGAGGGCGTCCGGCGGGTGCCTGTTATTCCTGCGGAGTAGAAAAGCCCAACCCCAACTTTCGGAATTCGCTGGGCGTACAGCCAATCTGGAATTTAAAAATCCGGTTGAAGGTGGCCAGCGAATTAAACCCCGAACGCATGGCTACTTCCGTAATGGGCAAGGAGAAATCCGCAAGCAGGGATTTGGCGTAGAGAAGCCGCCGCCCCAACAGATAATTGTGACAGGTAGTCCCTGTTATTTCTTTAAAAAGTCTTGCAAAGTGGTACTTACTGAATCCTGCTTCGTTGGCCAATTCGTCCAAAGACAAATCTTCTGTGCAGTGAGCGTTAATGTAATTACATAACATGGAAAAACGCTCTTGCTGTTCTTTTTGCCGTAGGGAAGAGATGTTTTCATGCGGTGCATTCTGATGGAGCTTGCGGCCTATGATTGCGAAAAAGTGCAGCATCAGCGAAGACAGCTCGCAATCCCGAAAGACCGCCGTACCAAAGTATTCTTCTTCCATCCGGGTCATCAAGGCCAGAAGCTGGTCGTTGAACTGCGGTTGATCCTGATATCGCAACAGCTTGAAGGGATGTAGAGTGGCAAAAAAAAGCGCAAGCTCGTGGAACTGCTCAAACATTGCGGTACTAAAATTCAAAATGTACCGTTCGCCCTCCTTTGGAGCTGTAATGCTGTGCAATTCACCTGAGCCGATGAACAGTATGTCATGGGGTTTCAAATAAAGAATTTCGCCTGCAACGGTCACATTATAGGTGTTTTGGATCGGGCAGATGATTTCCCCGGGGACATGCCAGTGTAACGGGAAGTCTTCCGCTGAATTGTTGTGATATAACCGGATGTTGGAAGCGAGTGTAAAGTCTACAGTTTCGGTGGTACCGTTCAATTTTTCAATCATAGAAAATTCCTCTTAATCATGACGGTAGCCGCAATCATAACTCTTCAACAAAAAGATTGATAAAATGCAATGCTGCACCAAGCGGAACCGCGTGCTTGAGGTAATGGCAAAGGGAAATATATTCAGCTTCCTCATCAAACGGATCGCGGCTGGCCGTCAGCCCCCGTAGCTCCTTTAAAAAAGGCGTGAGATATTGAGCGACATACCCGCCCAGCACAATGCGACAGTCAAACATCATACGGATTGTGGCAAGAGCCGACGCCAAATGGCGGAGATAATCTTTCCATAACGTTTGGTATGCTAAGTTCCCGGCTTCCAAGCCGGCAAAAAACTGCTCCACGGAGATACCTAAATCGGTAGAAATTCGATCAGAAGAGCAGTAAGCTTCCAGACAACCACGCAAACCACACTTACAGGAGAGCCCTTCCGGCTGCACGCAAATGTGCCCGAACTCGCCGCTGCGGCCATTCAGACCGGTATAAGGAACACTGTTCATAAGGATAGCGCCACCTACGCCACCTTCTAAGGAAATATATGCCATGCAATCGGAATCTTGCTGAACGTACCATTCAGCATACCCGCCGCTGGTCGCATCATTGCAAACGGAAACAGGGTAAGGGATGCTGCAAATCAGCGGACGAATACTTTGATCCCTCAAATTAAGTGTTGGTGCTGTGATCACACAAGTTCTGTCGGCATTAAAAATGGCTGGTAGCGCGATCCCGACCCCCAGCAGTTTTTCGCGGTTCAGACCAAATCTGTTTAGAAAATTTTCCAAATCGGCTGCAAGGAAGTTCCCCATCTCCTTCATGTTGTTGCAATGGGGATGAGGATACTTTTGATGTGCGATTTCATCCAGCCGGAGGTTCGCAGCAATGATCCGAAAATGATCGTCGGTGACAGAAATTCCTACAGAAAAATGCGCATTTTCATTAATGGTCAATTGAAGAGGCCGGCGCCCACCCGTAGATTCTCCAACGCCATCGATGAGCACCAACCCCGCTTGTGTCAGTTCGTTCAGATTTTGATGTACAGTTGGCATACTGAAATTGAGGCTGTCAGCAATCTCCTGCTTAGAACATCCGGGTGCCTTGTAAATATATTGATAAATCTGGTTCCGGGTCAAGCGACGCCGTTCGGTAGGCGGAAGAGAAAGCTTTTTCATATATAATTCCTTTAACTTTTCAAAAGTGAAATCAATGTAAAACACTTTCATCTTACCCAACCACAACAAAAAAGTCAACCGAATCAGAAATTTTTGTGGATATATGGCGATATTTTTCGACTGCTTTTGTTGGTTTTGATGATTGACAGTGATGTATGCTTGCAGTATCATATGTAAAGAACTTATATAAATGTTCTTTACTAAAGAATGGCTGGAAAGGCGGTATTCTTATGTTGTATATCGGCGTGGATCTGGGTACCTCGGCGTGCAAATTTCTTCTGGTGGACGAAACCGGCAAGGTGTGCAACCAGGTTTCCCGGGAATATCCCCTAAGTATGCCTCATACGGGATGGAGCGAACAGGATCCTTCCTCCTGGTGGCAGGCATGCCTGGATGGCATCCCGGCTCTGCTGGAAGGCTTCGACCCCGCCCAGGTGCAGGGCATCGGCATGGGCGGCCAGATGCACGGTCTGGTGGCCCTGGACGCCGCCGACAAGGTGCTGCGCCCCGCCATCCTGTGGAACGACGGCCGCACCGCCAGACAGACCGACTATCTGAACAAGGAAATCGGCCGCGAGACCCTGAGCAAATACACCGGCAACATCGCTTTCGCAGGATTCACCGCCCCCAAGATCCTGTGGATGAAGGAGAACGAGCCTGAACTTTATGCGGCTATTGCCAAGATCATGCTGCCCAAGGATTACCTGGTGTACCGCATGACCGGCGTGCACGCCACCGATTATTCCGATGCTTCCGGCATGCTGCTCCTGGATGTAGAACACAAATGCTGGAGCAAGGAAATGTGCGAAATCTGCGGTGTCAAGGAAGAATGGCTGGCCCATCTCTATGAAAGCTGGCAGTTTGTTGGTACCTTGAAACCGGACGCAGCCGCCGCCCTGGGTCTGCCCGAAAGTGTAAAGGTCTGTGCGGGTGCGGGAGATAACGCAGCCGCAGCTGTGGGCACCGGCACGGTAGGGAAAGGGCACTGCAACATCAGTTTGGGTACCTCCGGCACTGTGTTTATCAGCAGTGAAAAGTTCGGCGTGGATGCCACCAATGGTCTGCATGCCTTCGCTCACGCAGACGGCGGCTGGCATCTGATGGGCTGCATGCTCTCCGCTGCCTCCTGCAACAAGTGGTGGATGGATGACATTCTCAAGGTCACTGATAAAGACTATCCCGCCGAGCAGACCCCCATTACCCGGGACAAGCTGGGCCGCAATAAGGTGTTTTTTCTGCCCTACCTGATGGGCGAGCGCAGCCCTATCAACGACACCAACGCCCGCGCAATGTTTGTGGGAATGACGATGGACACCGCCCGTGCGGATATGACGCAGGCCATGCTGGAAGGCGTGGCGTTCGCCATACGGGATTCTTTTGAAGTAGCGAAAGGGCTGGGGCTTTCCGTTCCGCGCTCCAATATCTGCGGCGGCGGTTCGCGCTCCATGCTATGGAAACGCATTTTGGCCAATGTGCTGGGAATTCCGCTGGATGTGGTGAAAACCTCCGAAGGCCCGGGCTACGGAGCGGCATTGCTGGCGATGGTTGCCTGCGGAGAATATGAGACCGTGGCGCAGGCATGTTCCGCGCTGGTGCGCACAGTGGATACCGTGGAGCCGGATGGCAGCATGGTGGACGATTACCGGAGCGGATATTTGGCTTC
>ENA-OOWK01000574-OOWK01000574.1-human-gut-metagenome-genome-assembly--contig:-NODE-574-length-24856-cov-4.019435_pt1 | contig 24856 bp, 10 predicted proteins | sample MGYA00241405_ERZ501317 | MGnify/ENA primary metagenome ERZ501317 (study PRJEB25962, sample SAMEA1972440) | human gut metagenome | biome: human gut; feature: human-associated habitat; material: faeces... | reverse complement strand
CCCTCGCGGTCCTCATCGGATGCGAGCCATACGGTTTCTGCCTCTTTAGCTTCTGCTTTCAGCGTGCTGACCAAAGCCTTTTTGTCTGCCGGAATTTCATAATCGGGTTTAAAATTCTTATCTACGTCGATACTGAATTCTTTCTTCTTCAGATCACGTATATGTCCGTAACTAGAAAGGACTTTGAAATCTTTCCCGAGAAATTTTTCAATCGTTTTTGCTTTTGCCGGAGACTCGACAATGACAAGGTTTTTTTGCATAATTCTTTCTTTTATAATGGCTTGTACCATGATATTTCGGGGCAAAAGTAAAAAAAAAGATTCGCCCTACCTTATAATATAAGGAGAAACTAATATTTTTTTGGAAAAAAATAGGTTTTGAGTAAATCTGCATTTCTTTTGTATGTGCAAGAATTATTAAAGAAATGTTTTATAATTAAGGGGAAATTAATATAAAACAGTTTTATTTAAAGAGAATTTCCTATATTTACGTCTTGATACAGTATTATACGGCTATTTATGAGAAAGATTCTATTTGAAATATATCTATTGTTTTTCTTTGTAGGTATTGCACAACCTATACTGAGCCAGTCTCCTTATTATTATTATAAACAACTTGGAATTAAGGAAGGACTCTCACAGTCGAAAGTACAATGTGTTCTGAATGATCATCGGGGGTATCTTTGGATTGGCACGGAATCCGGTTTGAATTGCTACGATCGTGATCATCTGAAGCAATATCTGCATCGCCCGGGAGATGAAAGAACGCTGCCTTCCAACAACATCACTTTTATCGCCGAGGACTCTTTATGCAATCTTTGGGTAGCTACGATGAACGGCATTTGCCTTTACGACAGAGGGAGTGATAGTTTCAGAACTTTATCTAATAATGGTAAACCGATCTATGTTGCTTCCTATTTATTGGTTGAAGGGGGAATCTTACTGGGAGGATCAGGAGCTATATACAAATATGTCTATGCCACTAATAAGTTGGAACCTTTGTATTATGCGCAAGACCCTGTTTATTACAATCCCTTTTGGCAGATGATACGTTATGATGAAGAGAATATCCTGCTCAATTCACGTTGGCACGGCATATATTCATTCAATATGAAGACTTATGAAGTGAAGAAAATAGAGTCGTTTACAGAAAATAACTATACCAGTATCTATCTGGACTCCTACAAGCGTCTGTGGGTAAGTGTTTATGGTAACGGACTGTATTGCTATCAGGGAGACCAGCTGATCAAACACTTTACGGCGTCAAATTCTCCTTTGACATATGATGTCATTCATGATATCATGGAGAGAGATAATCAGCTTTGGGTAGCCACTGATGGTGGCGGAATCAATATAATCTCTTTAGATGATTTCTCATTTACTAATATTCAGCAAAAGCAGGATGATGTTCATTCCTTTCCAGCCAATACTATATACCGCCTCTATCTGGACCCTGCCAATAATATGTGGGCAGGCAGTATCAGAAGAGGGTTGATTGGTATAAAGAATGTGTATGCCTGCTCTTATCAGAACGTTCCTTTTGGCAATCTGTACGGATTAAGCAACCAGACTATCAATAGTTTCTTTCAGGATAGTGACGGAATAGTCTGGGTGGGAACCGATGGGGGAGGTATCAACCGGTTTGATCCGGTATCGGGTACCTTTAAACATTATCCTGCCACCAAATATGAGAAAGTTGTCTCCATTGTGGAATATACTCCTGACGAACTGTTGTTCTTTTCCTTTAATAAAGGACTCTTTATCTTTCATAAGCAAACGGGGCAGATACGTCCCTTTGTGCTGATTGACAAGGAAATGAACGATCAGACCTGTATCAATGGTTTTTCTGTCAATATTCAGCGGATAACGAAGACTAAAATTCTTTTCAGTGCCCAGCATATTTTTATATATGATATGGTCACCCGTAAATTTGATATAGTGGCCACTATGGGAGAAGAGTACGAGCGTCATTCTCCACTGATAATAGCTACGAAAGGTGCAAAGACATACCTTTCCGATCTGAAGAATATTTGTGAGTATGATTCTTCGGAAGGGACTTTCCGGACGATTTATCAAGGACAATACACTATCAATGACGCCTCTATGGATCAGGATGGTATTTTTTGGCTGGCTTCTACCGAAGGTTTGGTACGTTATGATCCACGGACAGGGAAGAGTGAACTGATAAATACAAGCCTGTTTCAGGATGTAGCTTCTGTTGTTGCCGATAATCAATATCGAATCTGGATAGGAACGAGACGTCATTTATTTGTTTATTCTTCCCGTACCCATAATTTTACTACCTTGGAGGAAGTAGATGGAGTTTTGCCTAACGAATACATCTTTCATGCTACTCTTCTGGCCAAAAACAGAGATGTTTTTGTCGGTGGAACTACAGGCATGACGGTGATAAACTCTGCCGTTCATTTTGATACAGATGAGGATTATACGGTCGAACTGCTGGATGTATTATTAAACGGTCTGCCTGTCTCGTTATCCGAAGAGCCGCAGGAAGCGGCTGAAACAATTCAGATTCCCTGGAACTTTTCTTCCCTGCAACTGAAAGTTCTGCTGAATGAAAGCGATGTGTTCCGCAAGAATTTCTTTCGTTTCAATATAGAGGGGCTCGATCAGGAATTGGCGAGTTCCAATTCAAACTCTTTGGTTATCAATTATCTGCCGATAGGGGAGTATACGATTACCGCTTCTTATTATACCCGTGACGGAGGGTGGAGTATGAAACAACCCATTCTGCATGTTGTGGTTACTCCGCCTTGGTGGAAGACCGGTTGGTTCTATGTGGGATTATATATATTGTTGGGAGCAGTGGCTTATAGCATTGTCTACTACTTCTATCGCAAGAAGAAAGCCAAACAGAAGCGGGAGATTATGCGTCTGAAAAATAAGATGTATGAAGAAAAGATTAATTTCCTGACGAACATCAGTCATGAACTTCGCACTCCTCTTACACTGATTTGTGCACCATTGAAGCGTATTATCAATCAGGAGTCGGACAAGCAGGATGTGGAAAAGTTGTTGGTCCCGATCTATAAGCAGGCATATCAGATGAAGAATATTATTGATATGGTACTTGATGTAAGGAAACTGGAAGAAGGAAAAGATATGCTGCATATATTGCCGCATCCTTTGAATGAGTGGGTGCGCTCTGTCGGAGATAAGTTCATCAATGAGTTTCATGTGAAAGGTATCAGACTCGAATATGAGTTGGACGAACAGATAAAAGAGGTACCTTTCGATCAGAATAAGTGCGAGTTCGTTCTTTCTAACTTCCTGATGAATGCGTTGAAGTTTAGCGAATCGGGCACCACTACTACACTGATTACCACCTTGTCACAAGAGAAAGACTGGGTTCGGATCTCTGTCAGGGATGAAGGGATGGGACTGAATATGGTAGACACAGACTCTCTTTTCTCCAGTTTCTATCAGGGGGGACATGAAAAAGGAGGAAGCGGCATCGGATTATCCTATGCGAAGAGTCTCATCACACACCATAAAGGAAGAGTGGGCGCTTCGAATGCAGCGGGAAAAGGGGCCATCTTTTATTTTGAACTACCCTTATTCACGGATACTTGCGGACAGCTGGAACCGGCTTCTGTGGAAGCAGCTACAGGCGTGGAAGTGAATGAACCGGATAGAATCGATTATACCTTCCTGAAAAAATATTCAGTGATGGTGGTCGAAGATACTCCCGAACTGCGAAGTTATCTGAAAGAAACGCTGAGTAATTATTTTGCCCGTGTATATGTTGCCAAGGATGGGAAAGAGGGATTGGAACAGATCAAAGACCGATTGCCGGATATTATCATCAGTGATGTCATGATGCCCCGGATGAATGGGTTTGAACTTTGCCGGGAAGTGAAGACTAATCTGGATATCAGCCATATTCCTTTTGTCTTATTGACCGCCTATCATAATTCTCAGAATATGTATACCGGTTATAAGACTGGAGCGGACGCCTTTTTGCCGAAACCTTTCGAAATAGACGGTTTGCTGGCATTGATTCATAATCAGTTGAGGCAGCGCGAACAGATACGGGCAAGATATAAAGATGATAAGCTCTTGACGCATAAGGAAGTGAGCTTTAGTAATGCGGATGAGACTTTCCTGCTGAAATTGAATACATTGATTGCGGATAATATGAGTAATCCGGATCTGGATGTTGCGTTTATAGCTACTAATATGTGTATCAGTCGTTCGTTATTATTCAATAAAGTGAAGGCCATCACGGGTATGGGGATTGTAGACTATGTGAATAAGCAGCGCATTGAGCAGTCAATCGTGTTACTTACTACTACTACCATGAACATTACTGAAATCTCCGAAGTGGTCGGCTTCTCTTCTTTGCGTTATTTCAGTAAGGTTTTCAAGTCTATTAAAGGAGAGATTCCTTCCGCTTATAGGAAGCAGGATAAGTAAATCGCATTGATAACTTGGACTTAGGAACATATACTAGAAATAAAAAAATAAATATTAGTCTCATACTCTCATTCTATATGAGGTAAATAGCATATAATCAGTGTGATATACAATGAGAGATACTTCTTCTATAAGGTATCTCTCATTGTTTTCTACGCAAAATGCCTTCAATTTAGCTTATCTCTCCTCCTTTTTTGCTCATCTCTCATTCCCTTTCCTTGCGTAAGTAGGTAAAACTGTCTGCCTTTTGAGGGTTAATATCTCATATATCAGTTTCAAATAATAGGTACTTTGTAGCTCGGATACCTTATATCTTTGCCATATCAAGCCTATATACTTATGTTTTCTTACCGACATCTTCATCGTTCCACCCGGGTGAAACGATCTTGCCACTAGAGTGGAGAAATCTGTTCACTCTAGTGATGAGATCAGATCACTCGAGTGGAACGATGAAGATCTCCTATTAAAAATCTGATAACAATAGGTGAAAAGCACAACAGGATAGGGTCTTCTGCATAAGAGAAAGCGGTATATCTCGTCTATTCCATCATTTCTCTGCCTACAACGTTTATGAGCTTTAAGTCATAGTTATCATTGTGGGCATCTTGGAATAATTGCCAGATCATCACGCCGGCATAGTCGTTTTCTTTGATGAACTTACATTTGTTGGCTATAGTAGGGCGGCCGTTATAATAAGTCTTGCCTATATTATCCTTGTCCGCTGCTTCATTTCCAAGATGTTTGAGTATGCCGCTATAGCGGATTCCACGAACGTCATCCACTGCGCCTTGCAGACTTTCCTCCCAGGAATATCCATAAAAAGGAAGTCCTCCCACTATTTTACTTTTGGATGCCCGACATTGTTCATTCCAGTATTTGAGGTCTTTCACAAAGTCATCGTATGAAGCATGCTGGACCGGTTTATCGGTAAACGCTCCCCGGTCATAACTCATCAGGTTGATATAGTCGAAGTATTGCTCCCATTCGGTTCCGTAATTAAGCCAGCGGCTGTTGACGGCACAGGTCATCAGCATATTTTTCTCTTTTGCCAGGTATAAACCTCTGGCAAAAACCAATAATGAGGGGAAATTCTTATCCCAGTTGTCATATTCCTCATAATCGATGTCGAAGCCGTCCAGTTTATATTCTTTAGTGAATGCAATAATCTGCTGTATCAGTTCTTTTCTGGCTTTCGGATCATTGATGGCGGTAGTGAATTCTCCCGGACTGTTCTTTGCTAAAGATATCAGAATCTTGACATTATGTTTGTGAGCCGTTTCACGTACACTTTCAATCCTCTTCCGGACAGGTTCGATGTTGAGTGTGCCGTCTGCTTTTACTCTTGCAAAGCTGGCATTGATATGCGTCAGATACTTCCATTCTATTGTAGGAAATAAATTTTCAAACTCCCAGTCGTCAAGCGCAAGGTAGCCGATAACTACTTTCTGGGTGACTTCCGGTTGGGGCTGAGGCTGCGGTTGAGGCACATTGGGCACCTGTGGGTTGTTGGTATTAGAAGAGGGTCCGCAACTAGTGAATAAAATGCTTACAGCCGTTAATAATGCGTATAATACATGTTTCATGTTTAATAAGTAAAAAAGATTTAATACCCGAAAACAAATAGAGGAATGAAAGTTTTGAATAGTCTCTATACTTCCATTCCTCCTTCTTTAGAAGTTCCTAAAAACCTTGGCTCCTACCTTAAAACCTATTTATCTAACTTGGTTATTTTTACCCAGTCAATTTCCATGATGGCAGGTAAGTTGGCATCATCGATAGGACCTGCCCATGAGCCCGGTCTGTCTCCTCCTAATCCCATGTTCAGGATGAGATAGAATGAAGAATCTTTTGTGAACGGCCATTGCTTCATTTCTGCTTCATTCTCCAGTTTCAGGTTTGAGTAAGAGAAAGTCTCCTGTCCATTGACGAAGAAAGTCAGTTTGTCTTCGCTCCATTCTAAAGCGTAGATGTTCCAATCCTGATAATTGCAAGTTACTTGTGCGGTGTTGGACGGATCTTTGATGTTCAAATCATACGTGTAGTGAGTATGTATCGTATGATGGATCGCGGATTCCTGTTTCACATGTTCCATGATATCGATTTCTCCGCAATTCGGCCATCCGTCATAGATATATTTCTTCGGCATCATCCAGATAGCGGGGAATGCGCCATTGGGGTAACTGGTGATTTTGGCTTTTACTTCCACCCGTCCGAAGGTGAAGTCAAACTTACCTTGCGTTTCGATACCGCCGGCTTTGTATTCATCACCTATTTTTTCGGCTTTCAGTATAAGTCTGCCGTCTTTTACGTAAGCCTGGTCATAACTTTCGGACATTTCGTCGTTCCAGTCGGAGCCTGCTTTCTGGCAGAGTACCCATTTGGTCGGGTCCGGATTGCCGTCCACATCGAACTCGTCCATGAAGAGAACGTCCTTCATGGTGTCGTCAAACTTGGTCAGTACGATAGTATAGGTCGTTGTTTGATTGTCTTCGGTGGTGACGGTCACTGTCTGCTCTTTTTTCCAGTTGTGTACAAATGTTGCCGGGTCCGGTGAGATGGTGGCTCCATCGCTCATTAGCGTATAGTCTACACCGGTGATGGTATTGGCATCCTCGATCGTACCGATTTCCACTCTGTGGGTTGTCTGGTCTATCTTCCCATGATAATAGGAAGTCGTATTCGCTGACACATTATTTACTGCTACGGCAAAATCAGTGAGCGGATATTTCTTTTCCGGAGTGATGTAATTGGTCTCATCATCCGAACAGGCAGCAGTGGAAAATCCGATGATTGCCATGTTCAGTATAAGTAATATTTTTCTTTTCATCATACTCTTTTCTTTTTATTGATTTTTGAGTTTGTTAGAAGCGATTGCCTGATTGGGGGAGTTCAGGCAATCACTATCCTTAGAGAATTAGTCTCCCCATACTAGTGGAGCGATGTATTCCCATTTAGTCAGTGTGGCACTGCCGCCAGAAATTGTCATCGAGAAATTACCACCATCTTTGGTATCCGAGAATGGTACTTTGTAAGTATCACTTGTACCGTTAGCGTCTATCACACCGTCGCTGGTTGCTTTTCCTATGACTGTACCGTTGAGAATCCATTCCGAGTAAATCCATGATTGAGTTGGATCATTGGCATCTATAGCTTCGCGTATCTCGAATGATAATACGTTTGGCTTGCTGGTATCTACATCACGGCCGCTGTTCTCATTGTATACGTCACCGTTCCACGGTCTTGTACTTAATTGAGTCCGTTTGCTCAGAATATGGAAGCGAAGTTCTACGTCTCCTCCGTCAAATGCTTTTCCGCTCCAAGAGAAGAAAGTAGTCAGACTGGCGTCGCCAAGCGGTTCCCAATAGAAGCTGTAATGACCCGGCATTAAACCACCCGGTCCGTAGTAAGCACCGCTGATGGATCTGTTTACTTCAGTAACCACAGGTCTTTGTGGATTCGCTTGTTTAATCTTGATTGTCTTCATAAGCGGAGTAGCGCCTTCGGCAGCTTTGGTGCTCAGTACAATAATTCCGGTACGGACAGAAGAGCCTTCGTGTGCGTCTACGTTAATCACGATGTCGGCAGAACCGTCGAATGAAGTCTTTTCGAAGTGATACCAGGTATCATCCGCTTCGTTTTCTTTGGATACTTCCCATTCTGCATTCGATTCTACGTGGATGGTGAGTTGCTGAGCCTGTTCATACATAGCAAACCACTTACCGTTTTCCGGTGTATCTGGTGTCAGCAACACACCGTCTTGTATACATTGTACTTCTCTGGCTATTTTCCCGTGCCGGTCATAGATGGTTACAATACCGGTACGTTGTTCGCCTGTATTCGGTGAAGCGGTGACAGTAATTTCTCCGTTCATTTCGCCCGATGCTCCGGATTGGATGGAGAGCCAAACATCACCGTCTGTTACTTTAGCAGTCCATTTCTGATTGCTGAGTACGCTGAATGTTTCGCTGTTTCCTTCCTGGTCGATCATATCCACGCCTTCTACATTCAGGTAAGCAGTACCTTTCTGGGTCAGAACGAATCTTTTTCCGGTCCAGTAGTCACTTTTAATGTTGAGTGTGTCTATACGGTCGTCCAATTCAGTGTTTTCTTTGCAGGTAACAGTTACGGTGTAGGTCTCACCTGCCTCACCTGTACTGGGTGAGATGGTGTACCAATCATATTTTCCGAATACTTCCCACGGGTCAGTTGACTTGACCTGGAAGGAGACTGGTTCCGGATTTTTCGCTTCAACCAGATAGGAGTCTTCTACTCTATAGCGCAGGTCTACCCATTTCTCTGCTTCACTGTCATCGCAACTCTGCAATAAAGAGAATGCAGGTAGCAATGTAGCGAGAGAAATGCCTGTAATTATTGATTTTCTGATATTTAATCTCATACTCTTGAATTTTAGGGTTCGGTTATTATTCTACTGGTTCCCATGTGATAGACTTCACGGTGAAATTGGAAGCTTTATTTGTGGTATGCATCCTGAAGTATACAGGTGCTCCCGGTTCGGTTGCATAAGGATCGGTTATGTTATTATCTAATACGGCAACCTCAACACCATCAATAATCAGTTTAAGAACTAATGCGTTCGAACCTTCTTCTTTGTTGACAACAAGGAATTCAATCTTCTTCACTACATTCGTTTGTTCCGATGTCCAGGTAAATGTTTTCTGAGTCCAGTTTAAGCCTGAACCTCCACAAGTGAAGTTACTTTCTTTATTTGCGTAGAAATGCAAATGGAAGTTTGTATTTCCTGAGTTGGGCCACATATTAAACTCAATCCAATCTTCTCCGGTTAAATTGATAGATTCGAAATCGAATGCGAGACGTCCTTTTTTGAATAAATAGTTGGTGACTATTCCACTGCCATAGAGTGTCATGTAACCGGTTTCCTCATCCACAACATAGTTATCTGCTCCTCCTTCTTTCCAGAAAGCAGTACCCTGACTGATGTCGAACGTAATGCCGTCAAATCCGTCGATGACTTCTTTGGTCTTCATAATGATGTGGCCGACACGGTTTACCATCAGATTATTAGTCGTTGTTGTCGTTACTTTCAACTCTGTTTCACTCAGTGCCTCAGCTTTCAGCCAACTCTGATATTCTTTAGGAACTTCAACTTTCCATTCTTTGTTTGCGCGAATCAGTACAGTCTTTTCCATACCACTGCCTGTTCCGGGCATGCTGATCGTTGTACTTTCGGGATCTTCTTCCAGTTCAATGATCACTCCATTTTGTGTAATGGTAAAGGTGTATTCTTCAAACTCAGTTTTTACAGTCAGCGTGCCTGCTCTCTTGGCGCCTGCATTGGCGGGCAGTGTCACAGTTACGGTTTCTGCTATGGCATCTTCATTACCTGTACCGGATGTTTTGTCGATATTGGAAAGGAAAGCGGTGGAAGGAATGATTTCCCAAGCTTTGTTGGAAGCAATGGTAAAGGTGATGCTACCGCCTTCTGTCGGTACCAGTTCATCGTAAGGAACCACCACCAGGTCTTCTTTCGAAGCCTGCTCGATAGTAACTACCTTAGTGCCTTCAACGCCTTCTGCCTTGATAGTCAGTTTGGCTGTACGTGCTTTCTTTCCTGTATTGTTTTCCATTGTCACCACAATCTCCGACACAAGTGAGCTGGCTGCACTCATCGAAGGAGTCGGCTTGCACCACTGCTGGTCGCTTTCAATCGTCCAGGGAGTGTTGGAGCTGATGTTGAACACTACATTGCTTGGAGAAGTTGCCAAAGCAGTGTAAGACTCCAGAGCATCTATCTGGATATTGAGAGGGCCTTCCGGCTGTGAGTCGATGTCGAACTCCTGGCATGCTACAAAACTGAATGTGCACAGTGCAAGAATCAGTTGCATTAACGTGTTGCTATATAACTTTTTCATATATCTTTTAAATATTAGATTAGACAATTAATTACCATCCTGTGTTTTGAGGATTTAAGTTTGTATTCTTGTATAGTTCGCTTTGAGGGATCGGATACAGATACATGCAATCTCTCCAGTTACGGGTTTCGTAAAGGTTCTTGTAGAAGTTGAACGTACCGTCCGCCTGCTTCTCGATCTTTACTCCGTATAGTTCCCGCTGGGTAGTATCGGCAATCTTCCATCTCCGTACATCCCAGAAACGATGATCTTCGAAAGCAAACTCTACACGCCATTCATTGTACAGGCGTTCCATGAATTCATCTTTTCCCATGGAAGGAATCAACGGCATATCGGCATTCTTTCTCACTTCATTGATAGCCCACAGAGCAGAATACTTATAAGTCTCATCTGTGTAATTGACATCATTGAAAGCGTTGACCATAGATTCCGCATACGTTAGTAATGTTTCCGCATAGCGGTAAATCACCCAATGATGCTTGCTGACAGCTTCTTTACCCGGTTCAAAGCTGGTAGCTTCCTGAATGTACTTGCGCAGGAAGTATCCTGTCGGTGAACCGCCTTGTGATACGATTCCGTCGTCAGCGCCACCTTTGAAGGTTTCAATGGTGTAGTCTTTAAACGACATTCCGTTGGCAAGAATAGCGCGGTAGAAACGTTTGTCACGATTCTCATAAGGTGATTGCGGGTCAAATGCAGGGTCTTCGCAAACCCATCCTGTGTTTTCTAGGGTTACTTTGTAACCGTTGACTGTCTCGAATGCGTCCACAAGGTTTTGTGATGGGTAATTGCTGTATGGGATAAGACTGGAAGTGCGTGTTCCCGCAGTCATGCGAAGCGGGAGATTAAACATTTCGAAGTCCGAATCATCACCATTGATCCTCATCAGTACAACTTCTTTTGAGTCGAGGTTGTTGGCACTCTCCTGGGGGTCGAGAGAGTAAAGCCCTGTGTTGATAATATCTATTGCTGCTTTGGCAGACTTTTTCCACAATTCGGTATCCATAGAAGGATTATGTAGCTTACTGGCAGCATATAGTAGTGCTTTTGACTTTACTGCCATTGCAAAGCCTTTGGTCACTCTGCCGATTTCTGCTCCCGGTTCGTTTACATAGCTGTCCGGCAAGTTATTGGCAGCGTCGTCGCATTCACTGACAATGAAGCTGATAACTTCGCTGAATGGTGTCTTGCCGATTGTATTGGCTTCCTCTTCAGTCAGTACTTCCAATGGCATGGCGATGTCACCGTAGCGGCGTGCCAGTTCAAAGAAGTAGTGTGCCCGCAGCACTCTGGCTTCGTAAGGGAAATATTTCAGCTGCTTCATCCAGTTTGTATATTGTCCGTCGTGCTCGTAGCGTGTGAAGTCCACTTGGGCAATCTCTGCTATAAAGCTGTTGGCAGCACGTATACCGCGATACAGGGTCCATGAATCGTCATAAGTTTTAATAGGCGACCAGTTACCGTTATTGGTATTTTGGATATTATCTGCATAGGCTCCGAATTCGCCGTCATCACTGGCACAGTCGCGCATGGAATATCTGTCTTCGGTGAAAATTCCGCCGGAGGTCGCAAACAGTTGGTAGCCTTGTGGCATGTATGAGTATACGTGGGTAAGCATTGATTTGCTTGTACCGAAATACTTGTACATGTCTTCTTTTGTCTTCAGGTTGTTCGTTTCATCAAAGTCAAGGTAGTTGCACGAAGCAAAGACCAACGAAGACAAAATGGTTAAGAGTATGTATTTGGTTCTCATAATGTTCATTTGTTACTTTGCATTAAAAATTAAGTTTGATACCTGCCCAATAACTTCTTGTCGACGGATAAGCGATGCCAAGTTGTTCCGGATCGGCAAAATGGATATTGTCTAATGAGAACAGATTGGTGCCTTGTACGAATACTTTCAGGTCGGCAAAGCGAGTCTGCGATTTCGGGAAAGTGTAAGCTACCAATAGGTTACGAAGTTTCAGGAATGAACCGTCACGGTACCACAGTGAGCTGGCGCGATAGTTGTTCAGATTTTCCTGCGTAGTCAGTCTCGGCATGGTTGCATTGGCTTTATTCTCCGGTGTCCAGCTTATTTCTTCATTCAGGAATGTATTCGAAATGTTGCCATTGCTTACAAGTGGGCTATAAAGCGGACTGTTGAGCAGTGAAACAGTGACTCCTGTCATTCCCTGGAAATCAGCGGAAAGCTCCAGTCTCTTGTATGAGAAGTTCAGATTGAATCCGAAATAGAAGCGTGGAACAGATGAACCGAACATTTTCACAACGTCTTTCTCGTCGATGCGGTTGTCACCGTTCTGATCTTTGTATTTCACGTCACCGGGAGCTACGTCCGAGAAGGTTTGTTGCGGACTGTTGTTGATTTCCTGCTGGCTGTTGAAGAAGCCGATAGCTTCCAGGCCGTACATCTGTCCGATACGGTTGCCCTTGGTATACAAGTAGTCGTATTCCTGATATGCCTGGTTTACATTGACTACCTCTGTATTCAGATATGACATGCTAGCACCAATACCATAATGGAAATCACCGATCTTATCATTCCAACTCAAAGAAGCATCCAGTCCTTTGTATTTATAGATTCCTTCGTTCACCTGACCTACTGTGATACCGATAATACCGGAAGTAGAATTGGCACCTGACACAAGTATATCCGAACGTTTTTCGTAGAAACCTTCTACTGTTGCATTCAAACGATTATCAAAAGCAGCGAGATCAAATCCGAAAGTCGCTTTCTGTGATTTTTCCGCTACCAGGCCGATAACCGGCAGATCGCCTTCACTGCCACCGGACTGTCCTCCGGCATTCACTCCGAAGTTATAACCGGCACCGCCGCTGCCATAAGACTGACGCCATAGTTCGTGGCTCAGATTGCCGTCCCATCCGGACAGACCGTAAGAGGCGCGAATCTTAAAGAGATTGATCGGTGTCACCTTTTCCATAAATGCTTCGTTGGAGACGATCCATGCAGCGGAAACGGCAGGATAGTTCGAGTATTTGTCTCCGTCGGGCAGGTAAGCTGATCCCGAGCGGTTGAATACGGCATTGAGGCTGTAACGGTTGTCGTAAGTATATGTGGCGTTCACCAGCACAGACTGATTCTTCTGAGAGTTGTTTCTGCCGTTTTTGACAACAGACTGCATATCATAAATCAATGCTCCTCCCACCTGATGTTTGCCAAAAGTGCGGTTATAATCCACCTTTGCCTGGAAATCGCTGCGTAGCATCAGCCTTTCGAAAGGCTGTGTATGTCCCAGTGTTTCGGAGTCTGTACCATAAATGGCAGGAGTTGTCACCAGTGTACCATCACTGGTGATACTTGCATTGCTGTTCATGTAACGATACTCTTTATTGGTGGTTTCATTCATTCCTCCGATATTATCGAAAGAGACGGATGCTTCGGCTGCCAGCCCTTTGGTCAACGCACTTAGATCCTGACGGATGCTCAGGTCGGCGAGTAGTGTTCCGTATACGTTACGGATGTGTCCGTAGTCTTTCAACAGAGCTACCGGATTACCGGTTCCGTACACAGAGCTACCTCCATAAATGCCATTCTCATAACGAATGGGGAATGCAGCGGATGGAATGCCATAGATTTTGTTGAAAATAGCGCTGCGTCCATAGCGGGTACCTCTGAATTCTTTCAGTCTGCCCACGATACCGGCTTTCAGCAATGTGCTTTCCGTCACTTTTACGTCCAGATTGGTACGCACGGTCAGACGTGTGTCTGTAGGTGTAGTGTCGAAACGTGTATCTTCCGTGTTTTTCTTCAACATGGAGCGATCCCGGTAATAGTCTACTACCGTGTAAAAACGGAACTTGTCACTACCTCCGCTGAAAGACATTTTCAGGTTGTGGGTCAATCCTGTGTTGTTCAGCGTTTCATTCCACCAGTCTACATTCGGATAATCATACGGATAGATTCCTGTCCGGAAAGCATCCAGTTCCTGCGCATTGTAGCGTGCAGGCAGACCGTCTCCGCTTAATGCGGTGTTAAGAGCGTTCGCATACGTATAGGCATCTGCGAAGTCCGGAGAACGGAATTGGGTATTGACACCGAAATTATAGTCCACATTTACCTTCAGGCCATTGCTTATTCCGCGTTTAGTCGTGATCAGTACTACTCCGTTCGCACCACGCATACCATAAAGAGCAGCTGCCGCCGCATCTTTCAGAACGTAGCATGATTCGATCTCCATCGAAGTGATGTCACTGATATCACGTGGAAAACCATCAATTAATACTAGCGGGGCATTTCCATGTATAGAGAGGGTGGATACGTTATCGGCTGACGAGCCTGTACCCTGATATACATTCAGACCTGCCACTTTTCCATACAAAGCTTTGCTGATATCTATGTACGGGGATTTTTCGAATGCGGAAGCATTGACTCCGTTGATAGAGTAACTGCTGGTCCGGGAAGATACGTTCATCTGGTAGCCGATGCTCAGTGTATCTGCCAGCTGCATTTCCGAAGCAGCTTTCGATGTCTGTGCATTCAGGGATACCGAACTTCCCAGGAGCAGAGTGATTAATATATAATTTATTTTATTCATTGTTCAAACGATATTAGTTAACGTGTCATTTACCAGCCCGGGTTTTGGGTCATTCCATATTGCTTGTTGATTTCCTCCTGAGGAATCGGAGCCAGATACCATTTGGTATCCCAGTTGGTAGCCCAGTAATGGTCTCCCAGTTCGATCTTCTCGAAGGTGAACTCTGTCGGATTGTTCAGGTCGTTACCTCTGCTTCTGAGTCCGTACAACTTCTTCTTGAAGTCGCTCTGACGGTCTCTGCGAACGAGGTCGAACCAGCGTACTTCTTCAAATCCTAATTCGAGTGCTCTTTCTCTCAGTACGGCTTCGAGGAACTGATCGTGATTCATCGTCTTGGAAAGTTCCGGCAGACCTACTCTCTTTCGTACATCGTTTACCATTTTGTAAGCCTCGTCGGTAGGGCGTCCGTTGACTTCGTTGAGTACTTCCGCATATCCCAGCATGATTTCCGCCAGACGGGTGTGTGACCATTGTACCGGACCTTCGCGATCGTTGTTTTCCTGTAAGATGTACTTCATGATCAGGAATCCGCTACCGTCTTTGTAGTCGGCATGGTTGATATAAACAGGAGCTGTTGTTCCGTTGCAGTAGGTGTCTCCGGGACAAGCTACATTTTCATACAGACGTGGGTCGCGGGTGGGCACCATTTCGCCTTTTGTAAAGAACGGTTGCTTGGAGGGGGATTTCCAGTCGAAATTTGCCGGAAAATCAGTTCCGTCTTCCCACGGAAACATATCTACATAGTTCAATGTAGGGCCGCTGTAATAACGTTGGCCGATAAAGCTGCTGTGAACGTCGGAGCTATATCCTTGACGGGTAGAGATTAATATTTCTGTTCCGCCGCGGTTGTAGTAGGCCTGACGATAGGCCAGACGTCTTGCCCGATGCGTCTCTTCCGTAGGTTGAATCAGTTCGTATTCGTGCCGTTTCTGTAATTCTGTGAAAAAGGCTGCGCCTGCTTCTGCGGCATCTTTCCAACGCTGGTCACTGTAATTTCCGTAGCAGGTATATTCGTCTGCTTCCGGATGCCATTTAGTGTTTGAGTTGAAAGTCGGACTGGCTGCCCATTGCAATACCTTGAACTTTAATGCCATCGCTCCTGCCATGGTCATACGTCCGTCATCTGCTTTCTCGGCTTTCCAGGCCAGATTGGAGTTGATGGCTTCGTTGAGCAATCCTACGATCTTCTCTACCGTTTCGGCAAAAGTGATACGGGGGAAATTCATTGTCTCGTTTACGTCTACATAGTGGTCCAGCCATGTCACACCGCCTACATATCTCAGCATTTCGAAATAGCAGAGGGAGATCAAAACTTTGGCTTCCGCGATCCGTTCACTTTTCTCGCTGGCTGTCATGTCGGGCACTTTTTCTACGTTCTCGATATATAACCAAGCGTAACGGATGGTGGTCCAGTCAGACTTGCTTCCATAACGGTAAGCAGAATTCTTTGGGACGTTGTTGGCACTGAGTGCTCCGTTGTAATAGAGCTTGACAGGCCCATCACTGATATTGTCACGGAAACTGTAACATAAGTCTGTGATTGATTCAAGTATGTTCACACCCAATTTGTAGTCAGAGCCGGTCGGTAGCCCATAAGGTAATCCGGTATATGCTTTGGTCAGCACCTTTTCGGCATTTATTTTCGAAGAGAACATTTCTTCGGTAGTCGCTCCGGAACTCTCAGGCTGGTCGCCCAGAAATTTATCCCCGAAGCTGATTTCAGAACAGGAGGAGGCTATCAGTACGCAACCTAATGCTATTCCGAGTCCTTTTATTATTCTATTCATACAGTCGTTTTTTAGAAGTTAAGATTTAAACCGAAGCTATATACTTTGATCAGCGGATAATCTCCGAATCGGTTAGGATCACTTTCCGGATCAAGATATTTAAGCGGTGAGAAGGTCAGCAGGTTGTAGCCGCTGAAGTTTAATCCGAGTGAGCTGAGGCCCAGTTTCTTCAGGAATTTCTTTCCGGTGATGGTATAACCGAAGCTCAGACTCTTCAAACGGAGATAGGAAGCATCTACCAACCAGAGGGTAGAAGGTTCGGAGTTCCAGCTTTCCGATTCTTCCGACGGGCGCGGATAAGTAGCTCCCAGTTGGTTGTCCGGAGTCCAGCAACCGTCGTAGAAGTAGGTCAGCAAACCACGCTTTCCGGCATTTGTATAGGGGATACGGTATTCGATGTCATACATTCTGTTAACGTTCTTGGAACCTACCCATTGCATGGTGAAGTTGAATCCTTTCCAGTCGAATCCCATGTTCATACCGAAAACGTATTCCGGACGGGTAGCATAACCTGCTACGCTCTTGTCATTACCGTCCACGATATGGTCTCCATTGAGGTCGGCGTACATGGCGTCACCCGGATATACCTTCTGATAAGGCTGAGGCAATTCCGGCTTTAAGGTCAGTTCGCCGTCGGCTCCGGTGATGAAGTCGCTGTACTGATAGAGACGGATGTAGTTGTATACTCCGGTCTGACGTCCGGTAGAGCCACCGGTCTGGTTCATATAAGAGAATTGCTTGGGCACTTCGTCCATATAGAGGATTTTGTTGCGTGCGAAAGAGACGTTGGCATCCACATAATAATTGAAGTCTTTTCCGATCTTATCGCGCCAGCCAAGAGAAACTTCGTAACCGTGGTTGTCTACCTTACCAATGTTCAGGTTAGGCAGTGCGGTTGCGATGATGCTTGGAGTCGATTCCGGAGAGATCAGAATACCTGTGCGGTGTTCGATAAAGTAGTCGAAGGTAGCGGACAGGCGGCTGTTGAAGAATTTAAGGTCGATACCGTAGTTCTGCTTGTCGGCTGTTTCCCAGGTTACTGCCGGATTACCCATACGTGAGATGGCTGCTGCCGATTGGGAAATCGGATTGTCCACACCGAAGCTGTAACTGCCCGATGATCCCCATACGGCAGGCATGTACATAAAACGTGAGTCTACACCCTTGTCATTACCTACACGTCCCCAGGATGCTCTGAGTTTCAGGTAGTCTACGATTTTCTGGTTTTCCATAAACTTCTCGGCAGTTGCGATCCAGCCGGCAGAGAAGGAAGGGAATACACCGAAACGTGTGCTGCCCGGAGCAAAGTTCTCCGAACCGTTGTAGCCGACGTTTACGTCGAGCAGATATTTACTTTGATAGGCATAAGTAGCACGTCCTACCAGTCCTACGTAGTTACGGGGCAGATAAGTGTAGCTGTCCGGATAATAATTACGCGACTGATTGTAAAGGAACAGACCGGATATTCTGTGGTCGCCGAATGTACGGTCATAGTTGATACGTCCTTCCAGATACCAGTTCTGTCCGCGTCCGCTGCTTTCCGAGTAAGTGAGCGGAGTATCGCTGCCGCTGGGAACATAGATAAGTGATTTATCGTAGTCGGGATCGGTCTGTGACATCGTACCGTTAGTGTCAAAGTATGATTTGTAGTACACAGTCTGCGCTTCGATGGCGCCTCCCGTACGTACTTTTTCCAGTTTGAACTTATTGTCGTAAGCACCTTTCACGGAAACACTCAGTCCCGGAGTGATAAAGTCCAGTTTCTGTGTGATGTCCAAATCCAGATTCAATGTCGTGTCATACGTCTGATTATAACCTTGTCCGTAGAAAACGAACATACCGTCACGCATTACCTCTCCCAAGGGAACCATGTCTTTGGGAACTAGTGTACGTACTCCGTTGATAAATCCCGGTCCGGCAAACGGGTGTGACCAGATTTGTGCGATTACCCAGGGGTTTTGGTCTTCGCCTGTGCCCGAAACGACGCTGCGCGGTTCCTGTATCTTGCCTAAAACACCACCGACACCGAGTTTCATCGAAGTAGTCTTGGTCAGATTGGCATCGATATTGGCACGGTAATTATAGCGGTTGTAACGATAGTTGTTGTCGTACATCTGTCCGGGAAGTTCTTTCAGAAGTCCGTTCTGATAAGTATAACCTACTGAGATAAAGTATCGTACATTTTCGCTACCACCGGAGATGTTTAGGTTGTTCTGGCTTTGAAGATAGACATTATTAAAGATATACTTCTTCCAGTCCATACTGGGATACATGATCGGGTCTGAGCCGGTACGATAGGCTTCTACCTGTTCCGGGGTGAAGTATAATTTAGGATTCGTTACGTGGTCCATCTCCTGCTTCATGTTCCAGAAGCGTGCGAACTCGTAACTTCCAGTCTGTTCTACCAGTGAGATGGGCTGTTGCAGACCCAGTTTGGTGCTGGCGGAAATCTGCGTTTTGCCAGCTTTACCTCTTCGGGTGGTGATCAGTACTACGCCATTAGCACCTCTTACTCCGAATACAGCGGTGGAAGAGGCGTCTTTCAATACGGAGATACTTTCGATTTCGTTCGGGTCGATTTGTGAAAACTCACGTTCTATTCCGTCTACCAAGACCAGTGGCTTGGATTGTGAATCATTTAATGAACCGACACCACGTACGTAGATGGCAGCAGCATCTTTACCAGGCTGTCCGGTAGTCTGTACGGAAGATACACCCGGCAGTGCTCCTGCAAGGAGGTTCGTGATACTTGTTGCCGGAGATTTGATCAGCTCTTTGTTGTCGATGGAGGAGACGGCACTGGTAAGCATGCGCTTGTCCTGATTACCATAGGCGATAGCTACAACTTCCACTTCACCGAGGTTCTGTGCATCTTCTTTTAAGGAAACATTGATGATTGTCCTGTCTCCGACCACGATCTCCTGGGTTACATACCCGATAAAGGAAATGTTCAATACGGATTTTTTGCTTGGGGCGACGATCGTAAAGTTACCGTCAAAGTCTGTGATTGTCCCAATGCTCGTGCCTTTCACAGTCACATTAGCTCCGGGAACGCCTTCTTTGAGTGTTTCGTCTGTTACTCTACCTTTAATTGTGATACCTTCCGGGGGCAAGGCATACATCATCGGTATGAATAAAAGAAACGTAACAAGAAAGCAGAATCTTAAATTGAGCGCGTTTCTCATACTGTTTAATTTGATAGGTTAATAATATATTTAGTTTATAGTTAGGTCAACCGGATTGGGGGTGACTTTTATTCTCTTTATTCTCTCTTCAGTTTCTAAATATATCCTTTGCTTATGTGCAATAAGGTTAACTTCATTTATCTTTTAATGATGATGCAAAATTAGGGGCGATGTGAAAAATGGACGTGCAATATTCACCAAATTAGGTGCACAAATAGCTAGAAACACTATCTGTAACAAATGGGTAGACCTTGATACAAAATTATAGACGGGATGGAAAAGGGGACTTTGTAAGGAACAATGAAAAAGCCCATCCTGTTATATTGCACATAGGCAATAACAGGATGGGCATCTGATTGGTGCTTCTCTCTGAAGAATATGTCTTGTCTAGAAGCTGAAGTTTAATCCTCCCAGGAAGTTAAGACCTTCTGTAGGATAGCCCAGATAATACTGGTATTTCTTATTGAGGATATTATTAATCCGGGCATACACGGATACTCCTTTGAACACATTATAGCTGGCTCCGGCATGCAGGTCGCTGACAGCTGCGGCTTTAATGCCTTCTACCTTTGTGCGTCCGATATAATCGTAACCGAGATTGATATTCAGTCCTGTGATCGGGCGGAAGTCTGCGCTGAAATTAATCTCGCAGGCGGGTTTCATATAGAGGCTGTATTTTTCTTTCGCATCCCAGTTACGGTAAGTTCCAGCAGCGGACAATGCAATGAGGTCTTTATATTCATAGCTGATCTTCATACCGGCGTAAAAGTTGTTGGCATTGCTGAATTCCAGATTCAGATATTGATGTGCTGTGACCGGAGACGGAGTGTTCTCTCCCTGACCATCACCATCGGGAAGTGAGGGATTGTTGTTGTAATCCATTTCCTCCTGCACCTCAAAGAAATCGTCTTTCAAATCCTGATAACCACCATACAGATTGATCCATAATCCGGGATAAGGACTCGCTTTAAATCCTATCGCTGCATTCAGCTGTTCGTATGTATCAAGAATAGGGGCTGCCGGCAAGGCATAGGGACAGATTGTTTCCAGTCTGCGGAAATCGTTGACCAGCTTGCCTCCGGTAGCTTGTGCATAAAGTACGTAGCTGTCGGAGAAGATATACTGTGCTGTTACATCCGGAGAAACGCGGAATGATTTACCGCTGCCGAATGAGAGATCCACATTGGCTCCTGCACGCAGGTTCCAGCTGTCGCTGCTGAGTTTATAATACGGATTCAGTGCCAGAGCGGTACGGTTCTCGTATACCTGGAGGTCGTCAGCAAGCTTCAGGTCTTTATTGTAGATGAGATTACGCATGTCCAGTCCGATGTTGATGCTCTGTTCGTCGCTGATAGCGCCGCTGATCAATCCTTTGGTATGCACTTGTGTTTCTCCGACTTTGTCATTGAAAAAGAAAGTGTTATTGTTCTGACGGTTGTACATCATCAGATTGGTTTCCGCTTCGAACTGTATGGGATAATTTTCATCTGTCGATTTTACTCCCAGATGGAAGTCTCCTGAAGTAAACTTCTGCTTGCCGGGCTGAACCGGAGAAAGGTTGAAATTGCTGAGTCCGAAATTAGCGGCGATGTTGAAATCTACCTTGTTGAACTGATGGATATAATCGATATTCGCACGGGTACGGTAATAATAAGCATTCCATTTCGTGTCTGTTTCCGGCATAGTCAGTTTGCCATCCATTCCGTCCATCTGAAAGCGGACGTTCAGTTTGTCCCTGTCCGACAGACGGAACAGGTAATTGGCAAGGAGATCCAGATTACCGTAGTTTCCATATCCGGCGCGTATATATCCGGGCTTGCTGCCGGGCTGCACTTCCGTTCCTACATAGGGACGCATCAGGTCGGCAGGAATGGAGGTAGCCGGGAAGAAAGTAGTGGCATATTCCACTTCCTTTTTGCTGACGGTAGGTTCTTCCACTTTGGGCAGCACATTCACTTTGGAAGCATCCAGAATGTCCGGATTATATTCCTGTTCTACGACGACCGTGCGGTTCATGGTCGTATCTTTCGGCTGAGTATTCTGTGCCTGAAGGTTGAACGGCATCAGAAATGCCAGTGTAAAGCCTCCTGCTATATAAAGAGTTCGTTTCATACTTTTCATCTTTACTTGTTTAGTTTCTTTAGTCTGTCTTCAATCATGCTCTCGATATCGTCATTGCCCTGGTAATTCTGTTGCAGGCTCAGCAGATACTGGCGTGCGTCGAGGTCTTTACCCATAGCGACATATACGTCCGACAGGAGGACAAAGCTGCGTGCCAGCCAATAAGCGTGTGGCGTACTCTGTTCGATGTAGTTGAGCAGCTCTTTTTCTGCCGCCGCATATTCTTGGGCATCGTAAAGTGCTTGGGCAACCTGGTATTTAGCTTCGGCACCATAAGAATTGCGGGTATCCTTGGCCAGTTCGCGGAAATCATCCAATGCTTTCTTGTCCGCTTTCTGATTCTTATAAGCTTTTGCGCGATAATAAAGAGCTTCGTTTTTCAGTTCCGGACTAAGCTTGGCTTCAGCCAGCACCTCGGTTGCTGCATGAATTGTTTCCACATCGTCTCTCAGCAGGAAGGCACAGCGCAGGATACCGGTTTCGGCAAGCTGGCGGCGTTCTACATTGGTCGCTTTTTCTTTCAGCATCTTGTAGCTTGCCAGAGCTTCTGCCATCTGTTGCTGGTTGAACTGTACTTCCGCACGCATGATCAGCGCTTCTTCTGCGAATGGATTATTCGGATATTCAAGCAATTTTCCGGAGTGGAGGAGTACCATATCATAATTCTTCTGCTCATTTCCAATCTGGCAGAGATAATAATGTGCATTCAGGCTAAATGCTCCTTCCGGGAAGGTTTGCAGATATTTATTAAGGCTGCTCTTGGCTTCTTCTGTTCTGCCACGTGCATAAATCTTTTCGGCAGCCGCATAAGTAAGCGAATCCTGTTCGCTGGCGTCAAAATGGATGTGTCCCGGCATCGCATTGGCTAAAGCCGCAAATTCATCGATACGGTTCAAATCTACATAGATAGATTTCATATCGCGCATTGCCAGGCGGGCTTCTTCGCTGCCCGGATATTTCTCAATCACTTGTTTGTACGCATTGATTGCCTGGTCGAAGTTGCCGTTCTGATAATACAGCAAACCGATTTCAGCCGCAGCTTTCCGGCTGACGGGGCTTTCGGGATATTTCTCCAGCAATTCCTTGAAAGAGGTAATAGCCTGACCGTTGTTATCCATCAGTACATAAGAACGTCCTTTCTCGTAAATGGCATTCACAGCATACGGAGAAGAAGGATATTTGCCGACCAGTCTGTTCAGAAGAGTGATCTTACCGGTATAGTCTTTCTGTAAACCGGATACCAGTGCCAGTTGATAGAATGAGTAATCGCCGGAAGGAGTATTCATTTGTTCGGCTTGCGAGTAGTAGTGCTTGGCTTCTTCAAAGTTGCGCACATTCAGATGACAGTCTCCGATACGGTTGTAGGCATCTGCAAGCGCTGTTCTGTTTTCGCCTTTTTCCAGTTGGATATACTTCTGGAAGTAATTGCTTGCCTGTGTATAGTCCTTGCGGTGGAAAGCAATGTATCCTAGGTTGTAGTTGGCGAGCGCATACATTTCATTATTGGGCTGCGTGGTCAGTTGCAGATAAGCGTTGAAATCGCGGGCGGCTTCCATCATCCGGTTGAGGCGGTAGTAAGATTCTCCGCACCAGTAATAAGCGTCCGCCTTTGTCTGGCGGTTGTACTGCCCGATGGCGATGGACTGGTTCAGATATTGGAGAGCCTGTTCGAAATTGGCATTGGCAAATGACTGTGTACCCAATTGGAAGAGAATCTTTTGTTTGGCTTCCATGATCTGTGCACTCGGCTTGGCGATCCGTTCGATTGACTTTAAAGCAGCTTCGTAGCTGCGGGTATTCATATAAACTTCTACCAGATAGTTGCTTACTTTCTCGGCATACGGAGAAGTCGGGAATTCATTGAGGAATTTTTCAAAAGCAGTAACCGATTCACCGAAAGCGGAGTAGGACGTTTCGTGCAGGCAAAGTGCGTAGTTGTAAGCGGCCTGTTCCTTAATCTGCAGGTTGGCGTTGGAGGCGGCTGCCTGTTCGAAAGCCATACGTGCCTTGTTCTTTTCTGCCAGTTGCAGGTAAGAGAGTCCCATGTGCAGGTAAGCATTCTGGGTCAGTGCGTCGTTGGCGGTCGTCACTTGTCCCAGCATTTCGGCTGCTTTGGAGTAGACTTTTGTCTGGTAATAGGAGAGTCCCAGCATATAAAGTGCATCCCGGCGGGGAGCGGAATGATCTCTGTCCAGATAGCCGGTGAATGCTTCCACTGCCTGGTGATATTGTCCGAAATGGTAGTAAGCGTCTCCCAGAATGCGGTACATCTCGGCAGCGTGCTCGTTGTTTGGATAGGCCGACAGGTAGTTTTGTGCTACAATCTGCGCCTTATCATAGTTCTTTTTGATAGCATAGATTTCTGCTATGTAGTAAGGTACGAGTTCTTTGTACTTCGGGTCGTCCTGCAAAGGAAGGAAGTCTTTCAACGCTTCATCATAACGCTTCTGAGTGTAGCGGATATAAGCGAGATAGTAACTACAGTCCTTTGCATATTTGGGGCTGCTGGCACGTAACGTTTCGAACCAGATGGCGGCTTCTTTCAGATTATCAGTCTTCATGTAGCAGGTTGCCAGTTGGTAGGTGCGGTCGTCGCGCTCTTCATTTCCCAGCAGATCGAGCCGTGTAGAATTGAAGAGTGCCAGGGCCTCATCATATTTCCCTTCGTAGAAGTAGCAGGAAGCCAGCAGCGAATAGATTCGGTTGGCGTAGGGAGTATCCGGATAACGGTCGAGGTACTTGCGCAGTAACTCGATGCGGTTTTTGTCTTTCAGTTCATAAGCTGAACTGACTAACATATATTCTGCGTCCTGAAGGAGACTTGCTGTTGGCTTTTGCTTTACAAATGCTTTCAATGCAGGTATGGCGGCTGCATAATTT
>ENA-OOWK01000539-OOWK01000539.1-human-gut-metagenome-genome-assembly--contig:-NODE-539-length-26197-cov-3.021613_pt1 | contig 26197 bp, 29 predicted proteins | sample MGYA00241405_ERZ501317 | MGnify/ENA primary metagenome ERZ501317 (study PRJEB25962, sample SAMEA1972440) | human gut metagenome | biome: human gut; feature: human-associated habitat; material: faeces... | reverse complement strand
CAATCCTCCTCCCGTAGGAAGAATCAATTCACCTAAAAATCTTGAAGGACTTCTGCTCAGCGGGTGTCTTGGAAAACTGTCAGAGTGAGGAACTGAATATGGATACCAATCGTTATTTGAAAGCTGTCAACATCGAGTGGGATGTGGACTTGGCGGAGGATCTTGATTCGCTGCCCAAAGAGGTCCAGATACCGGATGGGATGACAGATACGGAGGAAATCTCCGATTATTTGTCCAATCTGACAGGCTTCTGCCACAGAGGTTTTGGACTTAAAGAGACATAGCGTTATCAGGTAAAGCTGTGTTACTGTTACGAGCAAAGAATTCAAAGCACCTATCAACTTCATCAAACTCAGCGATGTACTGCTAAGGCGCACTTTCTCACTGAAGTACATCTTCGAACTCAAGGAATAGAAAATCGGGGTAGCACAAGCGTGCTGCCCCGATTTATTCGTCTAAGCCGGCAAAGAACTCGTCATAGCTGCAGTTGTAGAATTTGCGCAGCTCAATAATGACGCTTGCCTTGATGTTCAGTTCTCCAGATTCGTACTTGGCATAAGCGGTTCGACCGATATCACAGCCGCGACGCTGGAGCTCAGCGCAGAGCTTCTCTTGTGAAATGCCATACTGATCACGCAGCCGCCTGAGATTAGACCCCATGTTGCGGTCACGACGGATTTTCTGTTCCATATGATCTCTCCCCATTGACCAGTATTGGTTGCAATCATCATCATTTTACGGTACAATGAGAGAAAATGTTGACCGTGATATTGGTCAGCTTTTGAGGAGGAGCTTATGCGAGGGTGGATCAGAGGCAACTGGAGGCATCTGATGGTAGGCTTACTATGTACTGCAATCGTAATCTCTAGTACTGCGCTTTATCTGACCTATCGCCAGCCAGAGGTGTGTTCCCTTTGTGGGAGTGGAAAGCGGGAGCGTTATCAGGCGCCGGTGATCCTCAATCTCACAACCGGTCAGAGCAATGAAATGCGGATTTACGATCCCGATTTGCCTTTTTCGGAGTATGAGATTGCGCCCATTCAGACCACTGGAACCTTTAGCTTTGCATCATGCGCCGGCTATACCGGGCGGCGCGATACCTGCTCCCACACCTGTACTGTAGATCTTCCAATAGAGACGAAGGGACTGAAGGGTTCTCACTTTTGCTTGGATTGCCGAGTTCTCTTGAAGGACCACGCCGAGAATGGTTTTGTTCTGGCTGACCTTTATGTCGAAGATGCCATTGATATCTATCCTGCTACCGTTGGAGCTGACTACACTATCCGAGATTACCGGATTACAGTGTCTGAGGCCAAAGTTCGGTCGGAGATGGAGCTTATCGTGCTAGGAATTGCGGAAGGATTGACCTTTGTAGATTAAGTAGGATGTGGGGCTTCCGCATGGCGGCCTCACATCTTTTGTTGTTTTTGGCGAGCTCTGTCCGTATTTTTGGACAGAGCCCCTGCTATGATGCGTATAGTTCCCACATTATCGTATCAAAGAGAGGAGCAAAACAGATGAGTATATTCGATTTCAATCGGGATGGTGAAGTGAGCAGCAGCGAGCAAGCATTTGGTCTTGGCGCTATTCTGGCAGCCTTATCTGAGACTGAAGCCGAGGTGAAGATAACAATCAAGGCCTCCACCGGTGGCGATGAGGACTACGAGAGCATGGATCGCGATGAGCTTGAGAGCCTTCTGGAGGAACTCCAAGAGCAACGCGAAGATCTGGAAGATGAGGAGCCGGACGATCCTTGCAGCGATGCCTACGATGAGTGGGAGGAGCGATGTGAAGATCTCGATGAAAAGATCGAGGAAATCGAAGAATTGCTGGATGACTGACGGAGGTAACCTATGAGAGCACTGTTGAGAGATGCCGAGGATCAGGCTCTGATCGCGCTGGAAGTGGAAGAGGCCGTTTATGATCCGGAGGATCAGTTGTTGCTGCTGTACGCTGCAAGTGGAACCAATTATGAGGTGTCAAGAATCGTGCGGGCCAATGCCGATTCCATGATCAAGGAGTTGGCCGAGAAAGGGTTCTGTGACATGACGCAGTTCACCGCAACCGAGGTGGAAGACTGAAGGAATGGATTTCGCTATGATCGTGATTGCCTGCTTAGATGATAATGGAGGCATGATGTTCAACCATCGACGTCAGAGCCAAGACAGAATGCTGCGGGCGCATATTGCCGCGCTGGTCGGTGATGCTAGGCTCTGGATGAACCACTACTCAGCCCAACAATTTGATGCGGAATCCATTCAGCACCTGAATGTGGATGACGCTTTCCTGCAGGAAGCGGTTGATGGCGATTACTGTTTTGTTGAAGATGCCGCTCTGGCACCATTTGAACGGTGGATTGAGAAGATCATCATTTTCAGATGGCACAGAACCTACCCCGCTGATCAGCACTTTGATATAGACCTCTCCGGAGGCAACTGGAAAATATGTGAGTCGGTTGAGTTTACCGGGCACTCTCACGAGCGAATTACCATTGAGGTTTATCTGAGATGAAATTGCGCATCCTCTCCTGCTTTTTGATCTTTGCACTCTGTTTTTCTATGCTTTCTGCCTGCGGCAGTGACACGGCACCGTCCGATCATAGTCCGAGCTCGTCCTTGCAGACCGAGATCTCTGACTCGCAGGATAGCACGCCGGTGGAGTCCTCAGAGACGGATCCCGCTGGAACCTCTGACGATGATTCAAGCGAGGGAGAAGCGGAGCCAAGTCAAGTGGTAGAACCGGCCACACCGCCGGATCAGCAAGCTGAATCGAGTGCTCCTGCAGAGATCACCACAGCCTCTCGGTTCTCTACGAGCGATGTGCCTGCGTATAGCGGTAAGGCATATACCTCGGTCAACGGGAATGTTCCTTATTTCTCCGCTGCAGAGCTGACAACCCAATCCTTTGAGACCTACAGTGATCTGGATAGTCTCGGTCGCTGCGGAGTGACTTACGCATGTATTGGGAAGGATTTGATGCCTACCGAGGAGCGCGGATTCATCGGCATGGTAAAGCCGACCGGCTGGCACACCGTCCGCTATGATGATTTGGTTGATGGCAAGTACTTATATAACCGCTGCCATCTCATTGGCTATCAGCTGACTGGTGAAAACGCCAATACGAAGAACCTCATCACGGGCACACGGTATCTGAATATTGAGGGAATGTTGCCCTTTGAGAACATGGTTGCCGACTACATCCAGGAGACTAATAACCATGTCCTATATCGCGTGACCCCAATCTTTGAAGGGAATAACCTGCTGGCTAACGGTGTTTTGATGGAAGGCTATTCTGTGGAAGACAAGGGTGCCGGGGTTTCCTACTGCGTCTTTGCCTACAATGTCCAGCCGGGCATTGAGATTGACTATGCCACAGGCGAGAGCAAGCTGGCAGATGGTTCTCAGCACGAGGAGCAGAAGACGGCTACGGTAACTCCCACACCTTCCCCAGAGCCTGAAAAGCAGGAGCCAGTGACCGGAAGTGAGGCGTCGCAGGCAGATTATATCCTTAATACCAACACGAAGAAGTTCCACTATCCCACCTGTTCCAGCGTGAACGATATGAAGGAAAAGAACAAGCAGGAGTTCTTCGGCACCCGCGATGAGGCCATTTCAAATGGGTATTCTCCCTGTGGCCGTTGCAAGCCTTGACTGGTCGGCCAAGTAGGAAATCTTATTTCTTGTTAAGTGTGGTGAAACGATTGTGGATCACTTGAGGGACTATTCGATTGATTACATCAGAACACGCTGTTTGGATGTAATCAACAATCAATACAAAACCGTAAGTCAGCAAGCCAGAGATAGAATGGCCTGTCAGTGTCCTTGTTGTGAGCAGAAACACTGCTGCGTTTTCTCCGATACTGCGATAATGATTGCTCAAGAAACTGGCTGTGAGGATGATTGGCAGGAATAATTCAACGAGTTCTCGGAATGTGACAGAATCGGCAGACTGTGATATGATGAGGTTGCTGCTTCAAGCAGCTAGACCAATTTGATAAGCGAGGTAACCTAAATTGAATTTGAAAGAAGTAAGCGAACTGCGCCGCCGTTTTCGTATGGATCGGAATGCTATCAGCCGTATCTATGGCTGTTTTGTCAATAGCAGCCGTGAAATCGTTTCATACATTGATGAATCCATGGGGATTCTCCCGCAGGACGAAGCAGAGAAGTACCTGAACCTGCTGAAGAAGACTCTTTCCGGAAAACTTGGGAAGAACCTGATCGATATTATCTTCTCTACTGAACAGGTAGCTGACAGTGATGAGCATCGCCTTCTCATGGCACTGCGCGACTCGGAACTGAAAGATGGTGAGATCCGTGAGGAGTTCTATCAGAAAATCATCAACTCTCTTGACCTTGGAGACAGCAACTACCTGATCCTCCTGGCATATGACACATACGATGTCCCCCACAAGAATAAAAATGACGAGATGGATGCAGATGCATCCGATGCCGTATTCTCCTATGTTGTTTGCTGTGTCTGTCCTGTGAAGGAGCGCAAAGCGGAGTTGGGCTTCTTCCCCGGAGACAATGAGTTCCACAGCTGTGCCGGTCAGATCGTTGCCGCACCGGAACTGGGATTCTTGTTCCCCGCCTTTGATGATCGCGCGGCAAATATCTACAATGCCTTGTTCTATTCCAGAAAGACAGATGAGATCCACCAGGAAGTCATCGACAGCGTATTTCATACCACAGCTCCCATGTCTGCCGCTGAGCAAAAGGAAGCATTCCAGAATGCTCTCAGCGAAGCTTTAGGTGATGCCTGTAATATGGAACTGGTCCAGTCTATCCATGACAGACTCCGCGACCAGATTGAACAGTATAAGGAGAGCCATGACCCTGAACCGCTGGAACTCTCCGTCAGTGATGCGGCAGAAATCCTGCGCGATAACGGTGTGGAAGAGGAAAAGATCCTTGCGTTCCGTGATAATTGCTTTGCCCAGTTTGGTGATGGAGCAACGCTGAACCCAGCCAATCTGATTGATAGCAGCCGCTTTGAAGTTAAGACCGCCGATGCGACAATTTCGCTCGATCCGGAGCACAGCTACTTGGTTGAGACAAGGATCATTGATGGCCGGAAGTACTTGCTCATTCCCGCAGACGAGGATATTGAAGTCAATGGGTTTGGGGTTCGTGTCAAAGGCGAGTAAACGAAGACCGACTACGGAGGAATAATGATGGAATATAACAAATTGATCGCAGAGATGTCCCTTTCGGATGAGGTGGAGGGCTTCTATGTTTTGAAAGCTGCATATCCCAAGACAACCGCAACCGGCAAGCCGTTTTTGAGCGCCTCTCTGTCGGATCGATCCGGCTCCATCGAAATAAAAGTATGGGACTATTCTGGCCCCATCTCCTCTGCAGATGAAGGCAATGTTGTGAAGATCTGTGGCACTGTCTCCGAGTTCAGAGGCACCCCGCAGATTACTGTCGATCGGATCCGTTTGGCTGACGACAATGATACTTACGACCTGTCCGCCTTGGTCCCGGTGGCTCCCATTGATGTGGACACTACGATGGCAGAAGTGGAGAGACTGATCAGTTCGATTACGGATGCTGATTACAGGAAGATCTGCAGCACGATGATGGCCCGCCATAAGGAGTCCCTGAAGACGATCCCAGCCGCTAAAAGCGTCCACCACGGCTTTATCTCCGGACTTCTGATGCACACTGCGACCATGATGAAAACGGCTGATTTCCTGGCCGGCCTTTATGGGGATATCATCGATCGCAGCCTGCTGCTTGCAGGCACGTTCCTGCATGACTTTGCCAAAGAGAAGGAGTTTACCTTTTCTCAGCTCGGCCTCGTCACGGAGTATTCGGTGAAAGGACAGCTCCTTGGCCATCTCGTAATGGGTGCACAGGAAGTTGCTGCCGTAGCTTCGGAACTGGGGATCCCTGAAGACAAGTCCGTTTTGCTGCAGCACATGATCCTTTCCCATCACGGAGAGCCAGAATTCGGCGCTGCAGTGAAGCCCATCTGTGCGGAGAGCGAGCTGCTCTCCCAGATCGATATGCTTGACAGCCGGATGGAAATCTACCGCGAGACCTTGGCCGGTCTCCAGGTGGGAGAGGTGAGCAGTCGCATCTTCGCGCTGGACAAAAGAGTGTTCAAGCCTCATGAACTGAATGGGTGACGGATATGGCTATTGGAGAGAAATATGCTCCACTTGGAAATTGGCTGAAGGAACACGGAGGAGACTCTGTTAAGCTTACTTTCGATGAGTTGAACCAGATCATCCCAATCCCTAACCACGCATATAAGAACAGACCATCCTGGGCAAATCTCTCAAACCCTGCATCCTTTTGCTCCAGCTGGATCTGTGCGGGATATGTCGTGGATTCCATTAGTTTAGAGGAACAATGGGTCGTATTCAGGAAAGGCGGAGTACAGGGCCACACGCACCATAGTAAGACGCCCTATCGTGTTGTGGATCAGAAAAAACTTGCTGAAGCCATTCAAGCCGGATACGAGTGCTATGACAGTATGAAGGATGATCCACATCACCGGTATCTCTCTTGGGAGTACTGCCATGAAGCGTTTCGGCTGAATAGGCGCCCGCAGATTGACGCCACGATCGACTATCTCTGCCTGCACTTGGCTTGGTATTTGGCCAGTTGGGGTATGCTTCGGAACTCTTTCCTCATGCAGAAGGATTACAAGATCCATGCGGATGTTGTCCGTTTGATTTATCGGCCGGAGTGGGATGATCTCTGGGACCTTTCTCCCGAGAAACTCTCGCAGGAGTATTATGCTGACCGCATCATGAAACTTAGCGAGAGCATTACAGAAGCTTATGTGGCGTCCGGTGCCGGCATCCCAACGGATACCTTGCTTACCAAGATCTTGCTGGGTACTGTGGGCTGCGTACCCGCCTATGATCGGTATTTCAAAAAGGCTCTTGCTGATACCGGTGCAGCACCCCAAGCATTCAGTGTGAAATCCATCCGAACACTTGGCAACCTGTATCTTGACCATGAGGATGAGTTTGAAAAGCTCCGGAAACATTGCGGCAGCCGAATTGAGTATCCGGCAGCCAAAATCCTGGACATGTGCTTTTTTGAGTATGGCTTCCAGAGAGACGCGAGCAGCCAAGAAGACAGCGATTAGATTATTCTGTGAGGAGGGATCACTTTGGAATATGCTTTGACAGCGGATCATCACCGCGTTCACGCATTCGATGCGGAGAAGGGGCAAGAGTATTACTGTCCTGTGTGCGGCAACCAGGTGATTCCTCGCCAGGGCGAAGTCAATTCGTGGCACTTCGCTCATGTGACCTCGTGTATGGATGACTGGAAATACGATATGTCTGAATGGCACCGAGGATGGCAATCGCGTTTTCCCGAAAATGTTCGTGAGATTGTCGTGGAACACAGGGGCGAATGCCATCGTGCAGACATCTTGATGGGCGGCTATGTCATTGAGTTTCAGCACAGTCCGATTTCTGCCGGTGAATTTGAACTGCGCAATAAGTTCTACACGAGGGCCGGCTATAAGGTGATTTGGGTGTTCGATGAGACCTACGCCTTTGGGAATGAGTATATCTCCAGCAGCCTGGATGATGAGAACAAGTTTGTGTGGAAGTGGCCGAATCGCGCGCTCGCTTCAGTTGTTCCTCAGCGATCCACAGATATAGCAGTCGTTCTGCAGCTCACCGAAGACCATGATGACGACGGTTGCGAATGGCTCGTGAAGGTGGAGTGGGCGATCGTAGACGATGACGGGTATGCCGACTATCGCCGATTCTTCATTGATGATGGTTTTGCGCCAGATCTTTTTACTGAAGACGGCCTACAAAACATTCTGTTGAGCAAGCGGAAGCGGTTTGATGCCTTCCTCCGTGATAACCAACCCTATGCGCCGAAGTGCAGCCGAATCAAGGGTAATCCACGGGACTGGTACATATGCCCGAAAACGCACGATTGGCATAACAACCAATGCCGGGAATGTCAGAACAATTTAATCAACGAGTTCCGGACAGGAACGGATTATAGGCAAGGAGGTTTGTTCTTCTACTGTGCTTATCCTCGCATTATCCATGAAGCGGATAAGTATGGAGAGGTGCATCTCCCATCCATTCGATTTTAAGGAGGACTCCGACATGAAAAAGGAATATGACACCAGCGTGAAAGAGGCCATTGAACGAGTCATGAGCGTATTCTCCGAGTACATCAAAACAACTCCATACTTCGATATTGTATGGTCTGGTAAGGTCGGGTATATCTACATCAGCATCGATAGTTGCCGTGGTACTGTCGGCGACATGGACTGCCTTGTAATTGATAGCCCCGAAGAGCTTCTGGATAAGCTGCTGTATGAAATGGCAGTGGATATCATGGAGGAAGGTGGGCACGACCTAAACCCGGTAGAAGCGTCAGCATTGGAGCGTGCTGAGGTAGAACGGCGCCTTAATGTCTATCTGGAGCAGTTGCCTGAATACCAAGACCGTATCAGTTTTGTATTCGAACGCAAGTGATCTTCAAAGATAATCTCGGTAGAATACAGCGAGGTGCATATGGCAAAGAACATCAGCGCTTTCCATATTCAACGAGCAAAGGCCTTGTTTGCTGCGACAAAGCAGTTTCTGGGATAATTCTTATAAGAAAGCTGCGGGAAGTGCACTAAAGAAGGTAATACGATATGTCACAAAAATAGGTTATCCATTTGTCTGCAGTTTTGCTGGTGATGACATTATTGAGCTGGATTCTACAACAGATGAAATCAAGATGCCACCCTTTCGGATGGCATCTTTTTATCACCTTTAATCAGCGCAAGCCGGTTTAATCTTTTAGCTCAAACTCGAAAGAGAGCGCATCACCAAGTCGATGTCTTTGTTTTCAAGTTCCTGAATGATGTGCAGATAGGTTTTTTGCGTAGTGGTCATACTCGAATGTCCAAGACGGCGGGCAACGCTCGCAATGGAAACGCCCGTAAATAACAGCAAAGAGGCGTGTGTATGTCGTAATCCGTGGACAGAGATGATAGGGATGTTACAGGCTTTGCAATGCCTGCCGAGAATGTCGTTCACCGTCGAATTGTAGACAGTGGAGTTGACAAAGATGGGCTTATCTTCGGGAAGGTGCTTTACCAATTCAGAAAATTGAATGACAGTTTGCCAGTCAATTTGAATTTTCCGCACAGACGACTTGTTCTTCGTAGGCTGGAAGCCGCCCTTTCCCTTGTAGTCCCAAGTCTTGCTTATGGACAGTGTTTGATGGGCAAAGTCGAAGTCTTTGGGGGTAAGAGCCAGTGCTTCAGAAAAGCGCATCCCCGTCTTTGCTACCAACAGGATAAAATAGTCCCAATTCACCTTATCCTTCAGGTCAAGCGAGATCAGCAGCGTGTGTAGCTCAAATTGATTGAGATACTTGATTTTCTTAGCAACCGGTGGCTTCCCCTTGATGATTGCCTTGCGAGTAGGATCTCTTTCAATCAAGCCCTCATCAACAGCATCAAGAATTGCTCCCTTGAGCTGGTGGTGAAAATCCATCGTGGTTTGGCGCTCGTGGAACTCAGCATAATCGTTCAACAGCTGCTGATAAGCTATCCGGTTCATATCACATACTCTCAGGTTCGGGACGAGCTTAACGAGCCATTTCTGCGTCATTAGGTACTTATCCATCGTCACCTTTCTGATTGCGCCCTTCTTATACACCGTAATCCATTTTGCATAGTATTCACAGAACAAGTCTGTTCGTTTGGTTTCTGTTAGCATCAGAAGTCCTCCATTTCATTAAAAATGGCTTACGCTGATGAAGGGTGATAAGGTTGTCAAGCTGCTGAAAAAACTCTCCAACTTTTGCTTGTTCTATCTGATTGGGAAGCGAAATGGGAGTCTTTTTCCCACTTTCAATGGTATAAGTTCCAACAGTACCGATACCAGCTGATTCATTTATGAAGCCTTGAATCTGCTCCGCCGAGAACGAATAAAAGAGGAACTTTCCATCTATTTTATCTGAGTTTTGGAACCATATAATATTACCGTCTTTGAAATACAAAGGCTCCAAATTCCTCACTAAATAAGGCACTCCGATAGTACCAACACCCGTCACAAGCAAATCTGAAACACCGACTTTTCCCGACAATGCACTGTATTCTTCGTACTTCTCTTTTGAAATATAGAGATAGTCATCCGGCTCTTCATTCTTTGCAGCAGCAACAATATCTCTTGCTCTAAGGAACCTTACTCCACTGTCTGTCCAGTCTGATTGATGGATGCGCTTAACAGATGTAACATTCATCATATCACCGAGCTTACGCTGTTCCCAAGAAAAAGCAAGAGAGCCAAGGAAACACCTTGGCTCTCTTGTTAAGACCGCATATTTTTTCATTTTTCGGCTTGCTTTAGCGTTGATGGCACTCATTACGGCATATCAACCTCAAATCCACCGGTAAGAATGAACTGCCGCAAAAGCTGATCCGTTTTCATATTGACCTTGGGCGGAATCAACTTGGTTTGTTCATATGCTTCAAAGAACGCTTTTGCTTTGGACTTATCGACGCTCTTTTTCAGCTCGTCAAACCTGCCAAACTCATTGATAGTCGCTTCATTCAGGTTAAGCCCCATCATATTCCTGAGTTTATCCTCATCAAGACCGAAGATGGTTGCAAAACGGTGAATTTGGTCATCTTTTGCTCTAAACTGATACTCCGTGATGTAGTCACGAAGCGTTTTTCCGTCCTCGGCAATGACATCGCCTCGCTCAATGTCGTGCAGAAAGATATTTGCGTATTTCTGCTCCTCTTGCGTTAGGGCAGCAAAAGTCTTGTGAAGTTCTGCCTTTGCTTGCTCAATAGATTCCTCGGAAGAACCTTCCTGTCGAATCAATTTGAGGTACTTATCGAAACGACTGTTCATATAATCGGCATCAATAACCCCTGTGTCAATTTCAGTCAGGTATCCAACAAGATCGTATGGTATATCTATGTCTTGTGATCCGGGATCATCGGGAGAAGCAGCGGAAAGTTCTTTATAACGCTGTGCCAAAATCAAAAATGCGTTCTCATCGAACTCCACTGTAATTTCAATCGAATTACCGCTTTCCTCGTCCTTGAATGAGTAGGTGTGTTTGTCCCACCCAAATCCTTGGATTTTAGCAGCTTCAAGGTATCCGTTGAAATCTCTAAACAGCGAGGCGAACTTAGCTCTTACGGTTCCGTCCGCAGGCAGCTTTTCAAAGTCAGGGATACCAGCATTCTTGAACAAATAGGCAATATCATCAAACACAGCGTTGAGCTTTCCGAGGTTGTAAGACAGTTTTTCAACGAACAGACCTATCGGTCTATCGCCGGAATAGAGCTTAACAGCTTTGCTCACATTCTGCTCCATCGTATGCGGCTTGCGATAATATCTGATGATGCCAAAAGGCTTATCGGGTCCGAAAAGTCTGTTGGTTCTGGAAAATGCCTGAATGATGTTCTCATACTCCAGTATTTTGTCCATATACAGCGTGTTGACCCACTTAGAGTCAAAGCCGGTAAGCATCTGATCCACTACAATCAGGAGGTCGAGCTGCTTCTCAGGCTCTCTTTCGACCCGCTTATATTGCTCTTTGTGGGCAAGGCGTAGAGAAAGGTCTTTTTTGAAGCGAGCGTGTGTAGCAATCGAAAAATCCTGACCAAACATCATATTATAGTCAGTAAGGATTTCGATTAAGCCTTGCTCTTTATAGAAGGCAATCGGCTGCCCCCTGTATTCTTTGTAATCCCCATCTTCATTGCTGATATTGGGGTCAAAAAGGCAACTGATCCTTAGCTCCGGCATTGCAGCCTTCAACAGTCGATAGTAGTCTATTGCTTCGGGGATGCTGCTCGTTGCAAAGATTGCGTGGAATTTCCCGTTATGGCTCAAAGTAAGCCAGTTTTCTTGAATATCCTCAACAACCTTGCTTTGATGCTCCGAGGAAAGGTACTGAGTCTTTGGAAGATAATCTTCAATGCCCTTGACCCATTTACCGTCATCGCCTAAGAAACCAGCCATCTTGACGGTGGAGGAGTCCATATACTCATAGAATATTTTTGCCTTTTTCGGATCGCTGATTGCTTCTTCTTCGGTTGCCGCTTTTGCTTTTTCCAAAGCAACCACCTTGCGGACATCCTTGTCACGGAATGTCAGTACTTTATAAGGATCAAATCCAAGCACATTCTTATCCCTGATACCATCAGCAATGCTATATCTGTGGAGTTCATTGCCAAAAACATCTGTTTGGGCATTGTTTTTCTTTGCATTCTCCTCAAACACCGGTGTGCCGGTAAAGCCAAAGAAGATGGCATTGGGGAATGTTTCCTTGATGATGGATAGCATATCTCCAAAAGTTGAACGATGAGCTTCGTCAACAATAAAAACAAGCCGTTTACCGTTGATTATTTCAATGTCGCTTGCATTAAGTCCTCCGTCCTCATCTCGGATATTGCTCATCTTCTGAATAGAGGTAACAATTAGGGTATCTGCCGTTGCGTTGCTTTTCAGCTTAGTCAAAAGGACATATGTGTTCTCTGTTGCCTGCACGGTTTCATTCTCGTCCGCAAATGCCCGATATTCCTTGAGCGACTGCGTTCCTAACTCAATACGGTCGGTAAGGAAAATAACCTTATCAGCATCATTGGAGTTTGCAATCAACTGAGCCGACTTAAAGCTCGTCATCGTCTTGCCTGAGCCGGTGGTATGCCAAATGTAGCCACCACGCTGCTTACCGCTGTCCCACTTCGTTTTAGACACAACATCGGAAATTGCGCTGGCTGCGTAATACTGGTAGCTTCGCATTACCTTCAGAACACCGTCAGCATTGTCGGCAACAGTATAAAACCCAATGAGCTGGTGCGCCATAGGAATGGACAGCAGCGAGGAGGCGATAGCTTTCCAATCGTTGATAGGCTCATTATTGAAGTCAGCCCAATGGAAATAGTAATCAGTATTGAACTTTCCGTCAGGTCCGGGATTCGCAAAATAACGAGTTTCTTCAGGGTTCATTGCTACAAACACCTGAACGAGCGAGAACAATCCGGTAAAAACGCCCTCATATGAGTATTTCTCAATCTGATTATATGCTTGACTGACGGGGACACCGCTGCGCTTCAGTTCGATATGTATGACAGGCATACCGTTGATAAGCAGCATCAAATCACCACGACGGTCATTCAGCATTTTTGACTTGCTCGGAAAAACTGGTTGTTGTACGATCTGATACCGGCTCTGTCCAGCGGCGATTTCCCTGCGATCATATATTTTCAAGCTGATTTCAGTGCCGAAATGGAGCTTATCATCAGGGTTATCACGCTTGATGGACACAGTTTTTCCGTTGATAAAGCCATTGAGTTTTAACGGTGTTCTAAGTTCCGTGATCTGTTCGATGATCTGCTGCATTTCGCCATCCGTAAGAGGATAGTTATTCAAGCGGTCAATTCCACGGTTGTTATCAAACAGGATCTTTGCCCAATTTCGGATGAGGTCTTGCTCGGTCGGGTTCTTGATGACTTCTTTTTCCCATCCTTTATCCGCCAAGACTTTAATCAGGGCTTCCTCAAAGTCCGCTTCTTTTTGGAATGTCATTCGATTTCCTCCTTCCTGCGAAATTGATGTCACACGAACATCTTTTCAAGCATAGATTTCTTGATATTTTGGAGCTTTTCCAACTCACGCTGATGAAGGGTGATAAGGTGGCCGAGGCCGCCAAAGTATATGCCAATCTGTTCCTGTTCCTTCAAATCCAAAGGAAATTTGACAACCGTGTCCTGCATAGCGCCCTTGGAAATTGAAGTAACTTTTATACCCTGCATGAGCGGTTTTAACTGGTCATGATACGCAGCCGAGTTAAGGTAAAATCCAAGAAATCCAAAAGCAAATTTTCTATTCGGTCTTACCGGCATCGTGTGCAACCCGGAGATAACTTTCTGATCCGTCAAGCCCTCTATTTCTGTGCATTTCCCGACAGTTTCATCTTCAGCAGTATCAGCTATGATGACATCTCCATTTTGCAAATAAGAAGTCTTGAATTTATCTGCAATCGACTGCTTTTCAATATACGAAAGTGGCTCTTTTGAAACGTCTAAAATTTCATCGTACTTGATGAGCACATCTCCATAATGTATGTTCTGTGCTGCACCAATCTCATCATTCAGCTCCGCACGAGAGAGCGTATTATTCTGCAATGACATAAACACTTCGCCGAACTTACGCTGTTCCCAAGCTATTCGGTTACTGTCAAGCTTACACAGGTGTGAAATATCGGAATTAAGTTTGATATTTCGGGATTTATAGTTGCTATTTCGGGATTATATGCTATAATATAAAATGTATTTTAGTACTTACTCGCGGACCGAGAGAAAGGAATGATATGATGGCTGTAAGCTATAAAAAACTCTGGCACATTCTGCTTGATCGAGATATGAAGAAAAGAGATTTGCAGGAAGCTGCAGGGCTCACAAAATACGCAATGAATAAGCTTAGTCGTGATGAAAATGTCAGCACTGAAGTGTTGGGAAAAATCTGCTCTGCTTTGAATTGTACAACTGACGATATTATGGAGTTTGTTTCTGACGAAAAGTAAGTCCGTTTTATGGGACACTAGTTGTGTGTATCATAATAGGGGGTAGTACGTTGCCCTTAGAAAAAGAAAAAGGATGGGGTCACAGAATGAATAAGCAACAACTTGCTCAGAAAATATGGGCTTCCGCAAATCAAATGCGTTCCAAAATTGAAGCAAATGAATATAAGGATTACATACTAGGCTTTATTTTTTACAAGTATCTTTCCGATAAGGAAGTTAAGTTCTTGAAGGAGAACGACTATGATAATGAACTCCTGAAAACCGTATCGGAGGAAGATGCCGAAACAGTTGAATGGATCCAAAAAAACATAGGCTACTTTATTGCCTATAAGGATCTTTTCTCCACTTGGCTCACGATGGGTAAGGACTTTGATGTTTCAAATGTCCGTGATGCTCTTTCTGCATTTAGCCGACTAATTTCTAATTCGCATAAAAGGGTATTTGAAAAAGTATTTGATACCCTGCAAACAGGCCTTTCCAAACTTGGCGATAGCTCCGGTTCACAAACGAAAGCAATTAGTGGGCTGCTGACGCTGATAAAAGATATTCCTATGGATGGCAAGCAGGACTACGATGTTCTCGGTTTCATCTACGAATATCTTATCAGTAACTTTGCAGCAAATGCTGGAAAGAAAGCTGGCGAGTTCTACACCCCGCACGAGGTATCGCTTCTGATGTCCGAGATCGTTGCGAGTCATTTGAAGGGTAAAAGTGAAATCAAAATCTACGACCCGACAAGCGGTTCGGGCTCACTGCTTATCAATATTGGTCAAAGCGTTGCGAAGTATATGAGCGACGACAACAATATTCAGTATTACGCTCAGGAGTTGAAAGAGAATACTTATAACCTGACCCGAATGAATTTGGTTATGAGAGGCATTGATCCCGCTAACATTATCACTCGTAACGGCGATACTCTCGAGGAGGATTGGCCGTACTTTGATGAAAATGATCCGGTCAATACCTATAACCCTCTCTATGTGGATGCGGTCGTGTCCAATCCTCCGTATTCGCAGGCTTGGGATCCGTCTAATAAAGAGGGAGATCCTCGTTATGCTCGTTTTGGACTTGCTCCCAAAGGAAAAGCCGACTATGCTTTCCTACTTCACGACCTGTTCCATATCAAACCGGACGGCATTATGACAATTGTTCTTCCCCACGGCGTACTGTTCCGTGGCGGTGAGGAAGGTGAAATCAGAAAAAACCTGATCGAGAATAACCATATCGACGCCATTATCGGGCTGCCTGCAAATATCTTCTTCGGGACAGGGATCCCCACCATTATTATGGTGCTGCGCCAAAAGCGTGAGAACACCGATGTTCTTATCATCGACGCATCCAAGGGATTTATCAAAGAGGGTAAAAATAACAAGCTCCGTGCGTCTGACATTAAACGCATAGCAGACACCTTTATCAAGCGTGAAAGCGTCCCGAAGTTTTCACGAGTTGTCAGTCGTGAAGAAATTCGCAGCAATGATTATAACCTGAACATTCCTCGCTATGTGGACTCATCTGAAGCAGCCGAGCATTGGGATGTCTATGCGTCTATGTTTGGCGGTATCCCGACGGCAGAAATTGAAGAGCTGGGCGAATTTTGGACGGCGTTCCCGGCACTGAAAAAGGCTCTGTTTACAGAGAGTGGCATCCCCTATGTGAATGTGTCTGTCGATGACATTAAGAGTGCCATCAAGAGCCACCCCGATGTGGTCGGATTTGAGGATGCTTTTAATGCCGCCTTTTCTACTTTCCCGGCGTTCCTGAAAGAAGAACTTATCGACCGGATGGAAAGCATTGAAATCTCTAAGGCTGAAACCGTTCTGAGCGCTGATATTTTTGAGCGTCTGAAGGATATTCCGCTTATCGACAAATATGCGGCGTTCCAACTCCTTGACGACGATTGGACTGGGATTTCTATTGATCTTGAGGTCTTGCAGACCGAGGGCTTTTCTGCGACAAAGGAAGTCGATCCGAACCTTGTCATCAAGAAAAAGGATGGCAAAGATCAAGAGGTGCAAGAAGGCTGGGTAGGTCACATTATCCCGTTTGACTTGGTACAGGCGACTTTGCTCTCCGCAGAAACGGATGAGCTCCACGGTTTGGAAAGCCGTTTGGCGGAAATCCCGTCTGAATATGAGTCCATCCTTGATGAAATGACAGAGGAGGATAAAGAGAGCTGCAACGATGTTCTCACCGAGGAAGGCGATGCTTTCGTTCCGAAAGAAGTATCCAAAAAGATTAAGGATCTGAAGAAAGACCGTTCTCCTGAAAGCGTTGCGCTTCGTACACTCTTAGAAAAGGTAGAGTCTTTGGTCAAGAGCGAGAAAGAAATCAAGGCGGAGATCAAGGCAAAGAGTGCTGCGTTGCAGGCAAAAACAAAGGATACGATTGAAAGACTGAGCGACGAGCAGGCTTTGGATCTGCTCGAAAAGAAGTGGATTGCTCCTCTCATTGAGAGCATTCACAAACTGCCTGATACCGTAATCGACAGCTTGGTGAGCAAAATTCAAGCCCTTCAAAACAAGTATGCTACAACTTTCTTCGAGGTCGAACAGCAGATCAGCGAAACCGAAGCAACGCTTTCGGGAATGATCGATGACCTTGAGGGTAATGAGTATGATATGCTGGGACTTAATGAGTTGAAGAAATTGCTGGGAGGTAGTGCAGAATGACGAAAAAATCAGATGCTCCCGCAATTCGCTTCAAAGGATTCTCAGACGCTTGGGAACAGCGTAAGTTGGGAGATATTGCTGACATTGTGGGTGGTGGAACCCCAAGTACAGGAAATCAGAGTTATTGGGACGGTGATATTGATTGGTATGCACCTACTGAAATTGCGAATCAAATCTATGCAAATTCGAGTCAGAAAAAGATAACCGGCTTGGGTTATGAGAATAGTTCAGCCAAAATGCTTCCTCCCGGTACAGTCCTGTTTACATCTCGTGCAGGGATCGGGAAAACAGCTATTTTAACCCGAAAAGGCTGTACTAATCAGGGATTTCAGTCCATTGTCCCACATCGTGGAGCGCTTGATTCTTACTTCATTTTTTCTCGAACCGGAGAATTAAAACGATATGGAGAGCTTGTTGGGGCTGGATCAACTTTCGTCGAGGTTTCGGGAAAGCAAATGGCTGCAATGGAGCTGATGATGCCGCCAACGATGCGAGAGCAACAGACTATTGGAGGTTTCTTTCAGCAGCTCGACCACCTTATCACCCTTCATCAGCGTAAGTTTGAAAAGTTGACGAATGTGAAAAAGTCTATGCTCGAAAAGATGTTCCCGCAAAATGGCAGCAGTTACCCCGAAATTCGCTTTAAGGGATTTACTGACCCTTGGGAACAGCGTAAACTATCCGAAATTACAGATAAAGTCACGGAGAAAAATGCCGGACTACAATATGTAGAAACATTTACAAACTCTGCTGAGTTCGGAATTATAAGTCAAAGAGATTTCTTTGATCACGATATAGCAAAGCTGGGCAGCTTGGATGGGTACTACATTGTAAAAAACGAGGACTTTGTTTATAACCCTCGTATCTCTACTTCCGCACCAGTTGGACCGATAAACCGCAATAAACTTGGAAGAACGGGCGTAATGTCACCGTTATATACCGTCTTTCGCCCGCACGATATTGACACGACTTATTTGGAGTACTTTTTCAAGTGCGGCTATTGGCATTCTTTTATGAATTTCAATGGTGATTCCGGCGCAAGGTCTGACAGGTTCTCGATTAGAGACAATGTGTTTTTTCAAATGCCTATACCTATACCAGATATAGATGAGCAGAGAAAAATTGGCGAGCTACTAACTTGCCTTGACAACCTTATCACCCTTCATCAACGACAGCCATTTTTGCATTCACCTCCGGATATTTCTCTGATTGTCCAACTGACACCCCCTTTTTATACATTCTCTTGGGAACAGCGTAAGTTAGCATCTTTATGTGAGAAGTTCACAGATGGCGACTGGATCGAATCAAAAGATCAGAGCGATTTCGGTGTGCGTTTAGTTCAAACTGGCAATGTTGGTGTAGCAGAATATTTGGACAAGCCTAATAACAAAAAATGGATATCTGAGGACACTTTTGATCGGCTCCACTGCGAAGAAGTGCTACCCGGTGACATCCTTATTTCGAGATTGCCTGAACCAGCCGGCAGAGCTTGTATTGTGCCGCTTTTAGGCACAAAAATGATTACGGCAGTTGACTGTACGATCGTCAGAACTGCACCTGATATGAGCAACAAGTTCTTGGTTCAGTATTTATCGTCACAAGCATATTTTGATGATGTTAATACATGTCTGGCAGGCGGAACAAGACAGCGCATCAGCCGAGGTAATCTTGCAAATTTCAATGTGCCTATCCCTGTAAAAAAGTCTGAGCAGGATGCAATCGGGATGTTCTTTGGCTATCTCGACAACCTTATCACCCTTCATCAGCGACAGACAATTGTATATGCGGTAATTCGCAGTATACGAAAAGTAATTTTAGCCGAAAGACAGTATTTTGCGCCACCGATGGTACGAAAATCCCCCTGAACACTCTCTGCGAATAGTTTGCTATACTGTTCTAAAAGCATTAATGCGATTGTAATGCGAGCATCGGGAAAGGGCGACGTTTTATGGAGAAGAATTGCACCATAATGTCCATTGTTTTTTGAAATATCTCACTAATTTGTTTATGGCATTTTGAAACACATATTTGATTTCGATCGACCAAAAATGCCATCAGCCAAAAAGTATGCCTTTTGGTGCATAGAGGGCCAGCTCTAATGGGGCTGGCCCTCTGTTGACTTACTGGAGTTACATCCAAATAAGGAAGAAGTAGAAATTGGCAGTAAAAAAGTTGGGATTGCCATTTCATCCTGCGCTCGGTATAATAGTAATATGTCAGAGATATCCATGCATGAGAAGATGTTCGTTTATGGAGGAACGAGGAAATGGGAATGACTGTTATCTGTTTTCACAACAATAACGAAGAGAATGGATACCTTAGCAACTGGTATCCTTCCACATTTACGCACAATGGTATCACCTTTTCCTCAATGGAGCAGTATATGATGTACCGCAAGGCACTTTCCTTTGGCGATGAAAAGGTTGCCACACAGATTCTCGCTACGGATAATGCTGCCGAGATAAAGGCTCTTGGACGGCTTGTATCCGGCTATGATGAGAGCCTATGGAACGGTATTCGACAAATCGTCGTCTATGAGGGGCTTTTCGCAAAGTTTACGCAGAACCCTGATCTAAGGGAGAGACTGAAAGATACTGGAAATGCATTTCTTGCTGAGTGTGCTGTAAATGATCGGATTTGGGGCATTGGTTTATCCATGCGTGATCCAAGCAGACTTGACCGGGCAAAATGGCAAGGCCAGAATCTACTTGGTTATGCCCTTATGATGGTGCGTGAAAAACTCTAAGAGGGTCTTGTCATTTCATTCCATAGGCACCTAAACAATTATACAGAAAACAAAATAACATCAAGGAGAAAAACTATGAATAAAACCGAACTGATTGCCGCAATGGCTGAAGCGAGTGGCCTTTCCAAGAAGGATTGCGAGGCTGCTCTCGCTGCATTTATCACGACTACTGAGAGCGCTTTGAAGGCTGGCAACAAAGTGCAGCTGGTGGGCTTCGGCTCTTTCGAGGTCAAAGAACGTGCTGCCCGTACTGGCAAGAATCCTGCAACAGGTGAGCATATTGATATCCCTGCATCTAAGGCACCTGCGTTCAAAGCAGGAAAGGCTTTCAAAGACGCCATCCAGTAATTTGAAAACCCATAGAGAGGCACTTACGGTATTGATCCGTAAGTGCTTCTTTTTTAGCTAATCTCATAACGCCCCAACGCAACTGTCGTTTAATTGCGGCAAATTCGCCACAAATAAAATGCAGTTTCTGCTTTCTATTGCTGATAATTTGTACGAACCTGTTGTTGGTTACCAAACCTCCTCGTAAGTATTGATATAGATTACTTCACAGGAGGAATGCAAAATGAAAAGTTGCCAGTATAAGAGTTCCGATGAGCTCCCCCTTATCCTCAATGTTCAAGAGGTGTCCAATTTCCTCGGCCTCGGGCTGTCTCAGGTCTATGAGCTTGTGAAGCGCATCGACTTTCCTGCCTTCAAAGTTGGAAGTCGTATCTTCGTGCCGAAAGACAAATTCCTTACCTGGCTAAATGTGCAAACAGAAGAGAAGGACTCTCTCTTCTATACGGAGTGACAAGGATGGACGATAGTAAGATGCCGCGAATCCGGCGCAAAGAAGATCTTCCGGATGTGATGACGATGCCGCTCGTTGCAAAGGCCCTCGGATGCAGTCTTACGGTTGCATATAGACTTCTAAAGAGAGATGACTTTCCCCATACGGTAAGTGGTCAAAGGGTCTATATTGACAAAGGAAAATTTCTCTCGTGGCTTGATGCTCAGACGCAAATGGAAAAGAGAGATCATTATGGCTGGTAGGCAAAGAGCGAATGGCGAAGGCAGCATTCGAGAAAGATACCCCGGCTGTTGGGAAGGTCGATATACTGCCGGCTACGATATTCTAACGGGAAAGCGTATTCAAAAGGGCGTTTTTGCTAAGACACGAAAAGAATGCGCAGCGAAGCTGGCACGAGCCATCCAACAGGATACAGGGCCTTATTATCGCAAGGGCAAAGGATATGATTCACAGCCCCTTTCTACATGGATTCGGCTTTGGTTTGATTCCTACACAAAGCCAAATCTTCGTCCCAGCTCAGCAGATGGTTATAGGAGCATGATCGAGAACCATATCATCCCGGTTTTGGGCCATATCCAGCTTTCAAAGCTCAGCTCAATCCAGATTCAGCGCTTCTACAATGATCTGCACACACAGGGCCGCTTAGACAACCATGGAAATCGGAAATATGAGCCATTGTCTGCAAGCACCGTGAAGCACATTCATGCGGTATTGAGCGGCGCTCTGAAACAGGCAGTTAAGGAGCGGATTATTCCCTTCAACCCTTGCGATAACTGCAAAATCCCAAAGCGTGAAAAGAAAGAAATGCACGTCCTGCCGCAGGACAAGATAGGTGCATATCTAGATGAGGCAAAGCGACTTGGGGTCTATGCACTTTTCTATTTGGAATTGACAAGTGGGCTTCGACGGGGAGAATTACTTGGCCTGGAGTGGGCCGACTTGAATCCGGAAACACGAATGCTGACGGTTAACAAGCAGCTCACTCGTTCTGGGGGAGAGTTGTGCATTTCTGTACCGAAGACTGAGAATTCGATTCGAACAATAGCTCTTCCGGAGAATACTGTTGCTTTGCTCATAGATGAGCACAACAAGCATCCGGATAGTCCCCTCATGTTTTGGTGTCCAAGAACTAATGGTTACTGGAGTCCGGACTCTCTTCGACATTTACACAAACAAATGCTCGCCGCTGCCGGAGTGGATGAAAGCGTTCGCTTTCATGACTTGAGACATACATTTTCGACCTTAGCAATTCAGAGCGGCGTAGATGCAAAAACGGTCGCTGGCATGCTCGGCCACTATAGTGCCGCATTCACGCTGGACACTTACACGCATGTGACAGAACAAATGAAGCGAGGCGCGGCTGAAAAGATCGGCGTTTTTATGAACGCAAGTGTCAATGTGCAGGTTAATGTCGTTCACTCACCGAGTGCGGTAGTGCGTGGTGATTATGAATCGGATCTGGCTAACTGCCTAAACCCGTCGAATTCGACGGATTTAGATCCAACATCACAGTAGACATTGAAAAAGGAAAAGGGACTCTGAATCAGCAATTTCAGAGTCCCTTTTTTCGTTGGTCCGAGTAGTGCGACTCGAACGCACGGTCTCCTGGTCCCAAACCAGGCGCGATACCAACTTCGCTATACCCGGATGCATTATATTATTATAACAGGTCAAAATGCGCATGTCCAGTCCTCTATATAGCTTTTTGTATTTTATGGAATCCTGCGCTCTAAACGCCATTGAGTGCGTCTTGCACAGATTAAATCTGCTATGTTAGGGTCAGGGCTGTTTCGACCTTTTGTAATTGCGCTGGAGTGTACTCTGTATAAAGGGATGCCTCTATTGTATTCCCATCTTCATCAAAGAATTCAACGGTAAATGCTTTGCCGTTACCGAGTACATCGACAATGGTTCCTTCAGTCCCTGCTTTGACCCCAGTTTCGGGATCATCATTTTTCAAGGTAACGGTATCGAAAAGCTTCAACATGGTTATTTCCTCACAGTCAAAACGAGTATGCGGGGATCACATATTTGCTCCATGCAGCAGCCTGCTCCATACACTGCTGATAGTCCGTTCGCAGTTCATCCGTCAGAGCATAGACCAGCCGCTTCACAACAACCTTATTCTCTGCAATCGGTCGGAATTTGAGGCTAATAAGGTATTCTTGTCCATCGCTGCACTGTGATAGAGACAGGAGATTTGTACCCGTCTTTCGGATCCAGTTTTCTCCCCAGACGATCTCGCCGCAATGTGGACACTCGAAGGATACAACGTAATCATCGCTCAGAGCATCGCCAATATCGGCATAGGGCTCTTCAAACTCGTAACTCTCAACGATGCCATTTCTATTCTCTACGGTCTCCTTGTACTCGTTCAGCCCCCTTATGAGGTCTAAATGTGTACAGAGAAGCGCTGTGCTCCTTGCGTCATTTAGGGCATCGTGGGAATCAAATGCAACCTCGCCGACGATCGCCAATGCATTGGGCAATGCGTATTGCTTTGTATCGTGTGTAACTTGATCCACAAAGATGTTCTGTAGATTGAAACACGGGGGCATAAAGCTGGTATCAATATTATGGAGATCCATATTCTTTCGCAAAATACGAAGATCTTCCGTCCCCCAGACCAGGAACACAAAGTCATCGCCACACCAATCGCAGAAAGAATTAAACACCGTATGGAACCCTTTCCCTTTTTGTAAATCCCGATTGGAAAGTTTAGTGATCTCCGCAACCTTGGGGTGAAGCTCTGTATAGTACTGAGGCGCAATCCGTTCATTGAAGGAGTCTACCACTTCAAGAGTCTGATTTAGCTTGATTGCTCCGATCTGAATAATCTCACCTGTCAAGAAAACCGGATCTTTGACCATCTCAGAAAAGGTAAGCGCCTGATTCCACTCCATATCCATGACAATGTACTCCACGGCAATTGCTCCTTCTTTCGTTCGATTGTAATCATCATAGAGCTGTCGGTGTCCAAAAGAACGGACAATGCGAATTATCCCTATTGGCACCTTGAATACAGATGATTATCAAATTACCTGCAAACAAAAAAAGCCCCTTTCGGGACTTGTGATTTACACGAAAAAGATGAGCCTTGACCACCAGCAAAAGCAGTCAAGGCTCATCTTTCGTTCTTAGTATCTAACATCAATTTAACCTCGCTTTCTTGAGTTGAGAGGGAGTTAGCTGTACATTGGACTCACCCTTTCTGTACCTATAAGATAGCATAGGATAGACAAAAAATCAATGCAGGAAAGACACAACTTATCTTCCAAAAAACTAGTCATTACAATGAAATGTGGCGCGAATGTGCAAGACCAGATTGACATCTCTGCGCGATTACTGTATCATTAAATTGTTGAGGGCTTTCACACATGTAGTGAAAGCCCTCATTTTTCTGTTATTGACTGAATCCTCTGGCTGCATACAATGCCTGCTTTTGAATTCGATTTCTCATGAGTTGCCGAAACGTAATGGGTGCCACGACCTCAAGGACTGGCCCGAAGGACAATACGCGGATCAGCAACTCTGTTTCATCATCTTGGTCATATCGGAGTGTGATTCGATATAGCCGCTCGTCCAGCTTCTGCGTCTCCTTTTCAAAATGGGAGAAATGCAATAGGACACGCTCCAAGCCATTGCGCTCATCATGGAGAAGTAGCGTAAGTGCTTTGAGGGGTCCTTTCGGCACGGTCACAGCGCCTGGATCATATTCTTCCAGCAGCTCGCAGGAACGAATACGGGCCATGTTGATCGTGTTCATCCTCCGCATCCCCGTCACTAAGATCCGGAATTTATCGTCCTTCTCCGAATACTCCAAGCGGTACGGATTGCAGACAAAAGAATGGCGGACTCCAGTATGTCCGTGGAATCGAATTCGCATCTTCCGATTCTCATGGATCGCTCGCAATACCATGCGAAAGCAATGAACATAATTGGGATCGGAATAGGGATCTCCGTCTGCGTACTGGTCAAACCGGACGAAGGTATCCTGGGTATATAACGGTTCCACGTCTTCGAGACCTCTCATGTCTGGATCGAATAAAGCGATCCTCGGATCTGAGAGAAGGGCCTTCAGCCATCGCTTTTGCAAAGTGGTTAAAGGCATTGTCGGCTTTCCTCGCAGCACCATATGGTAGCCGCTGTCCAGTAACGGCCATGCTCCGGACTGCAAGGCGGCAGGAATGGACAGTACACTTTCTGCAAACGCTTTTTCCTGCACGATAGCAGTCAGTTTGCCAGTTGTCAGTGTATTTTCCGCAGCCTCGGACAATACAGCGGCAACGACATTGAAGTAGCTGCCGTAGATCTCACTAAACAGCATCTGTCTCACCCCCATAAATGGCTTCCATGTGCCTGAGATCATCATTGAAGGTTTTAACAACAAATTTGTTGCTGCATTGAAGGTCTACTATGCGACCGATGAAGGTTCGAATCCACGGCAGCATCTCCGAAGCGTCATAAACATCGGCGATAAAACGGCAGGTCTGATCGTCCAAGAGCTCTATGCGGCCGTGGCGCTTTTCGCGATCCAGTCGATGAAGAATGAATTCCTCACCGGGACCGAAGTGGATCGTCATCTCAATATGATCCAGGTTATAGTCCGGGCCAGTCGAAACGCCCCAGAGATGCTCATCGAATTTCTGCTGGAAACCTAAGTACTTTTCATACTGCTTTTCAACGCTTCCGGCTGTGACTTTCTTGATCGCGTCCAAGCGGAAGAATATCAGGTGCCTGCCACGGTAGTGGTAGCCGAGGAGATATTGCCTGCCGGATTGCGTGCTGCTGTAGATCTTTAGCGGGCAGACAGTTCGTTGGTAGTCGCGCCCATTGCGCAAGCTGCAGATAGAGAGCTCCACTGCTCGGCGCTCGTTGATCGCCAGCAGCAGATCACACAGAATATCGCTATCAAGCGCGTGCAGAATGTAATGGTGCTTGAAGCGAAAGATGTCCTTTGTGTGTTTCAGCTTATCCAAAAGGAAGGAACCTACGACACCAAGAGGATCTGCTTCTGAATAATAGGCAAGCGCATCCGCCCAGGAATCCAAGTCGATTTCAGCATTGTCAGTCCTCCGGTAGATGACTTCACGCCCGATTTTCTCCGACTGCAATAAACCGATATCTTCATATTCCTTGAGTTTCTTCCGCACGGTGGACTCATCCAGGGAGAAGTCTCCGTTGAAATGTGAGAGGTAGTCATCGTTGATCCGGTCAACAATCTCCTTGGAAGATAGCGCACTGCCATCCGCAAGAAGATCCATAATATAGAAGTGGAGGGTAATGTCCTTATCCGTGAAGCTCTTCGCTTTGAATGCCTTATAAAGCGGATTGCAGGGAACTCTCCGGCTATCCATAGAGAGAAATACTTTCTTTCCGGATGACTCTTGATGAAAAGACAGAAAGCAAGCTTTTCATAAAGTTTCATTATCTCCTT
>ENA-OOWK01000532-OOWK01000532.1-human-gut-metagenome-genome-assembly--contig:-NODE-532-length-26500-cov-3.817357_pt1 | contig 26500 bp, 18 predicted proteins | sample MGYA00241405_ERZ501317 | MGnify/ENA primary metagenome ERZ501317 (study PRJEB25962, sample SAMEA1972440) | human gut metagenome | biome: human gut; feature: human-associated habitat; material: faeces... | reverse complement strand
GCAGTTCAAATTCAGAACGACTTTACATCTGAATTTAGTGCAAAGTATAACGCAAATCTATCTTTATCAGTTGGTGCTGCCTGCTATCCAGAACAAGGTGCGACCTATCATGAATTGATGATGAAAGCAGATCAGGTTCTTCTTCAAGCAAAACAAAATCGAGAGCCTCGCTAAGTTTTTGATAAATAGTAAAAGGGGAATTTTGCTATCTGCAAAATTCCCCTTTTTTCTGCAAAAAAGGATACATGAAATTATAAGCAGGACCTGGAATTTACAGAAAAATAATTGAATCACGGTTAGAAATAGAGTATAATTAAAAAGATAAACCAAACAGAGAGGAGAGAATGATTTATGGCAGAATATATTATCTCGACTGATACTTCTTGTGATTTTCCACTGGAATATGTGAAACAGCACCAGCTTCCATTGGTAACCCTGTTTTACAGTATAGATGGTGTGACCGGAGAAAATGGTTGCCCGAGTTCAGATGTATTAAAAAACTTTTATGATAAAATGCGTGCTGGTTCTATGACCAAAACACAGCAGGCAAGCATTGAGGATACAGAAAAAGTCTTCCGCGAGATTTTGAAGGAAGGAAAAGATATTCTTCACATCGCCTTTTCTTCCGGATTGAGCGGTACTGCCAATGCAGCCAGACTGGCAGCAGAAAATATGATGGAGGAGTTTCCAGGACGCAAGATCATTGTGATTGATTCTCTGTGTGCTTCTCTGGGACAGGGTTTGCTGGTAGACTATGCGCTCAAACTGCAGCAGCAGGGAAAAACCATGGAAGAGACCGCAAAGTGGCTGGAAGATCATATCCAGAACATCTGTCACCTGTTTACTGTTGAGGATTTAAAATATCTTCAGCGCGGCGGAAGAATTTCCAAGACCACTGCCTTGGTTGGAACCATGATTGGTATCAAGCCGGTTCTTCATGTTGATCCAGAAGGAAAACTGGTTTCTATTTCAAAGGTTCGTGGAAGAAAACAGTCCATTCAGGCACTTGTCAACAAAATGGAAGAGAATATCGGAAAATATCGCGGTGAAAAGCAGCCAATTTTCATCAGCCATGGTGACTGCATCGAAGATGCGAACTATCTGGCAGAGCTGGTCAAAGAGCGTTTTGGCTATGATGAGTTTTTGATCAATGATGTTGGTCCTACTATCGGAGCACATTCCGGACCGGGTACACTGGCACTCTTCTTTATGGGTGAAACCCGTTAAGTGGTATCATAAAACGATTCGTCATTTTTTTCATGGAAATAATGTCCGAATCTTACAATCTAAAAATGTGCAATAGGGAAAAGATGTAACCTAGGTTACATCTTTTTCTTGCTTTTAGGGAACTTTTCCGGTAAGATAAACAATGTGATATCGTTTTGAAAAACATTTTGGGGGTTAATTGAGATGGAAAACTTTGTTATCACAACAGAAAATGCAGCAGACTTGCCAGAAAGTTTTATTAAGGAAAATGAAATCGGTGTTTTGTCCCTTTATTACACGATTGATGGTGTTACCTATGGACCGGATCATGAGGAAGAGATGCCTGCGAAGACATTTTATCAGCAGATGAGAAATGGTTCTATGCCAAAGACACAGCAGGTAAATCCGGATCAGGCAATCCGTCGTTTTCGTGAGATTCTGCAGCAGGGAAAGGATATTCTGCACATCTCGCTGACCTCGGCAGTAAGCGGAAGTTATAACAGTGCCTGCATGGCAGCAGAAGAATTGCGGGAAGAATTTCCGGAAAGAACCATCACCGTGATCGATACACTGGTGGGAACTCTGGCACAGGGCATGATTGTAGATAAAAGCGTTCAGATGAAGAAGGCAGGAAAAAGCCTTCAGGAAATTACATCCTGGATTAAGGAAAATATTCCGCACTTTTGCCTGTATGCAACAGTAGATGACCTGAAGCATCTTTATCGCGGTGGACGTGTTTCTAAGACCACAGCGTTCTTGGGAACAGCAATTGGAATTAAGCCAATTTTAAAGCTCAATGAGGAAGGAAATCTGGTTCTTACAAGCAGCATCAAACTGGATAAAGATGCAACTTACTTCAATACCAGCATCTTAAAAGATGTACCATATGGTTGGGAATTAGTAAATGTAGGAGATATTCCGGTAAATAAAGATAATACAGCTACAGTAGTAGTACGTGAGAAAGAATATCAGAAAGATATTATCATCAACTATGCAGATGAAAAAGGAAATCCAGTTCTCACAAGTAGTCTTAAAGTAAGCAAAGATAACACCTACATCAATACAAGCTGGTTAAAAGATGTACCATATGGCTGGGAATTAGCAAACGTAGGAGATCTGCCAATTGAAAATAATGCTGTTACAGTAGTAGTACGTGAAAAAGAGTACCAGAAAGATGTTATTATTAACTATGTAGATGAAAAAGGAAACTTAGTACTTACAAGCAGCATCAAACTGAATAAAGATGCGACTTACTTCAATACTAGCATCTTAAAGGATGTACCATATGGTTGGGAATTAGCAAATGTAGGAGATATTCCGGTAAATGAAGATAATACAGCTACAGTAGTAGTACGCCAGAAGAAATATACAAAAGATATTTCTGTAGAATATGTAACAGAAGGCGGAGCTAAGGTAGCAACAGGAAGTCTTACTGTTGCGGAAGAAAGCACCTACATTAATACAAGTTGGTTACAGGACGTACCAGAAGGCTATGAAATTGCAATTGTAGGAGATCTTCCTATTGAAGATGGTAAAGTAAAGGTTGTGGTACGTGGAATTGAAAATCCAGATCCAGAAAATCCAGACCCAGAAAATCCAGATCAGGAAACTCCAAATCCGGAAAATCCAGATTCTCAGAATCCAGATCCGGAGAAACCATCTAAGCCAGAAGACACAAATAAGCCAACAGAAGGAAAACCTGTAGATACAGACAAAAAAGAAGAAGCTAAAAAAGAGAACAAGAAAGCAGCAAAAACAGGTGATGAAACAAATGCAGCACCGTTATTTGCAGGATTATTTGGTAGTGGAGTTATTGGATTAGGAATGTTACAGTTCCTGAAGAGAAAAAAAGAAGATAAATAAAGTGTTTTAGAGATGAGGGCAGGGGTTTAGGACCTGCCCCTATCTTATACAAGAAATTTCCTGGAAAATCTCCATCCAGGATAAGATCTTTGAAAAACTACACTTGACACCCCCAACCACGACCAGTATAATGAACTCATATCTGTAAAAACATAGATGGAGACAGTATTTCACTGGCAAACGTTTCAGCGAACCGGAGAAGGTGCAAGCCCGGTACCAGTAGCGGTGAAAGAAAATCACTCCGGAGTTGCTCTCTGAAAGTTGTTCTTTGAACCAAGTAGGAGACGCCGGCTTTTCCTCCGTTAAAGGGAACGCATATAAAAGCACAAGTGCTTCGTATGTTGTAAGAGGTGGTATAACGAAAGCGTATTCTATAGCTCTCGTCCTGTTACAGGACGGGAGCTTTTTTAACGCACTGCAACGGAACAGAAAGGAGAAAATTATGTATCAAAAAGTAAGTACAGACTTAAATTTCGTACAGCGTGAAAAAGAAGTTGAGAAATTCTGGAAAGACAATGACATTTTCAAGAAAAGCATGGAACAGAAAAAACAGGGCGAAACCTATACCTTCTATGACGGACCGCCTACAGCAAATGGAAAACCTCATATCGGACATGTTCTGACTCGTGTTATCAAGGATATGATTCCAAGATATCGTACCATGAAGGGCAAAACGGTTCCGCGTAAGGCCGGATGGGATACACATGGACTTCCTGTAGAGCTGGAAGTAGAGAAATTACTGGGATTAGATGGAAAAGAGCAGATTGAAGAATATGGCCTGATTCCTTTTATTGATAAATGTAAGGAAAGCGTTTGGAAATACAAAGGTATGTGGGAGGATTTCTCTTCTACCGTTGGTTTCTGGGCTGATATGGACAACCCATATGTTACGTATGATGACAATTACATTGAATCCGAATGGTGGGCATTAAAAGAAATCTGGAACAAAGGTCTGTTGTACAAAGGCTTTAAGATTGTTCCTTACTGCCCACGCTGCGGAACTCCTCTTTCTGCACAGGAGGTTGCTCAGGGATATAAAGATGTAAAAGAGCGTTCTGCCATTGCACGTTTCAAAGTAGTGGGAGAAGATGCTTATATTCTGGCATGGACAACAACACCCTGGACTCTGCCTTCTAACGTTGCCCTTTGTGTAAATCCGGATGAGCAGTATGTGAAAGTAAAAGCAGCAGACGGATATACTTATTACATGGCAGAAGCCCTTCTTGACACCGTTCTTGGAGGTCTGGAAAGGGAAGAAGGAACACCTGTATATGAAGTTCTGGAAACTTATGTGGGAAAAGATTTGGAATATAAAGAATATGAACCATTATATAATTTCAAAAAGCTGGATAAAAAAGCCCATTACGTTGTGTGCGATACTTATGTAACCCTGACAGATGGTACTGGTGTGGTTCATATTGCACCTGCATTTGGTGAGGACGATAGTAAGGTAGGAAGAAAATATGACCTTCCATTCCTGCAGTTAGTAGATGAAAAAGGTGAGATGACCAAAGAAACCAAGTGGGCAGGAACCTTCTGTAAGAAAGCGGACCCGGAAGTGTTGAAGGATTTGGATGAGAGAGGCTTATTATTCTCTGCACCGAAATTTGAGCATAGCTATCCACACTGCTGGAGATGTGATACACCGCTTATTTATTATGCAAGAGAATCCTGGTTTATTAAAATGACTGCGGTAAAAGATGACTTAATCCGCAACAACAATACCATTAACTGGATTCCGGAAAGCATTGGTAAAGGACGTTTCGGCGACTGGCTGGAAAACGTACAGGACTGGGGTATCAGCCGTAACCGTTACTGGGGTACACCATTAAATGTTTGGGAATGTGAGTGCGGACATATGCATTCCATTGGAAGCCGCCAGGAGCTTTATGAAATGAGTGGAAATGAAGCTGCCAAGACCGTAGAACTTCACAGACCATATATTGATGAAATCACCATCAAATGTCCAAAATGTGGAAAAGAAATGCACAGAGTACCAGAAGTAATTGACTGCTGGTTTGACTCAGGAGCAATGCCTTTTGCACAGCATCATTATCCATTTGAAAATCAGGATTTATTTGAACAGCAGTTCCCGGCAGACTTTATTTCTGAGGCAGTAGACCAGACCCGTGGATGGTTCTATTCTCTTCTGGCAGAGTCTACCCTGTTGTTTAACAAGGCGCCTTATAAGAATGTTATCGTTCTTGGCCATGTACAGGATGAAAATGGTCAGAAAATGAGTAAGTCCAAAGGAAATGCAGTTGACCCATTTGATGCTCTGGAAAAATACGGAGCAGATGCTATCCGCTGGTATTTCTATGTAAACAGCGCTCCATGGCTGCCAAACCGTTTCCACGGCAAGGCAGTACAGGAAGGACAGCGTAAATTCATGGGAACCTTGTGGAATACTTATGCATTCTTTGTGCTGTATGCGAATATTGATGAATTTGACGCAACAAAATATACATTAGAGTATGATAAACTTCCGGTTATGGATAAATGGCTGCTTTCTAAGTTAAATACCGTAGTAAAAGCAGTAGATGATAATCTGGCAAACTACAAGATTCCAGAGACAGCAAGAGCACTTCAGGAATTTGTAGACGATATGAGTAACTGGTATGTAAGAAGAAGCCGTGAACGTTTCTGGGCAAAAGGTATGGAGCAGGATAAGATTAATGCTTATACGACCCTTTACACTGCACTGGTTACCATTTCCAAGGCAGCAGCGCCTATGGTTCCGTTTATGACAGAAGAAATCTACCAGAACCTGGTAAGAAGCATTGACCAGAATGCACCGGAAAGTATTCATCTGTGCGATTTCCCAGAGGTTCAGGAAGCATGGATTGATAAAGAATTAGAAGAGAACATGGATGACCTGCTGAAAGTGGTTGTTATGGGTCGTGCATGCAGAAATACAGCAAACATCAAGAACCGCCAGCCAATCGGAAAGATGTTTGTAAAAGCACCGTTTGAGCTTTCTGAATTCTACAAAGAGATTATTGAAGATGAATTAAATGTAAAAGAGATGACCTTTACAGATGATGTAAGAGATTTTACTTCCTACACCTTTAAACCACAGTTAAAGACCGTTGGACCAAAATACGGTAAATTCCTTGGAGGAATTAAAGCAGCACTTGCTGAATTAGACGGAAATAAGGCTATGGATGAGCTGAAGGCTAATAATGAGCTAAAACTTGACATAAATGGACAAGAAATTGTATTATTAGAGAGTGATTTGTTGATTGATATGGCACAGATGGAGGGGTATGTATCAGAGTCTGACAATGATCTTACTGTTGTGCTGGATACGAACCTTACACCAGAACTTTTGGAAGAAGGTTTTGTCCGTGAAATCATCAGCAAAATCCAGACCATGCGTAAAGAGGCTGACTTTGAAGTGACTGATAAGATTGTTGTTTCGCTGGAAGGAAATCAAGTGATTGAAGGTATTTTCCGTGTGCATGAAGCTGATATTAAGTCTGAAGTGCTGGCAGCAGAAGTCGTGTACAATGAGGTAAAAGGTTATGCCAAAGAGTGGAAAATTAATTCCGAAAGCGTTACATTTGGCGTGGAAAAATTCTCATGAAACCTGTAGGAGGGAAACGAGATGTTAGATCATCATTTCAAGAAAGAGGAATTCAAAGAAAGCGTTAAAGAAAATGTAAAGATGCTTTACAGAAAAACTATTGAAGAGGCTACTCAGGAACAGGTTTTCCAGGCAGTGTCTTTGGCTGTAAAGGATGTTGTCATTGACAACTGGCTTCTAACACAAAAGCAGTATGAAAAAGATGACCCGAAAATCGTATACTATTTATCCATGGAGTTCCTGATGGGCCGTGCCCTGGGAAATAACCTGATTAACTTATGTGCATATAACGAAGTAAAAGAAGCCCTGGATGAATTAGGATTTGACTTAAATACCATTGAGGATCAGGAGCCGGATCCAGCTCTTGGAAATGGAGGTCTGGGAAGATTGGCAGCATGCTTCCTGGATTCTCTGGCAACATTAGGATACTGTGCATATGGCTGTGGTATTCGTTACCGTTACGGTTTATTCAAACAGAAAATTGAAAACGGTTATCAAGTGGAAGTGCCGGATAACTGGTTAAAGAATGGTTATCCATTTGAACTGCGTCGTCCTGAATATGCAAAAGAAGTAAAATTCGGTGGATACGTAAGAGTAGAATATGATCACGCAACAGGCAGAAATCGTTTCGTACAGGAAGGCTATCAGTCTGTTCGTGCAGTACCATACGATATGCCAATCGTTGGTTACAACAATAAGATTGTCAACACACTGCGTATCTGGGATGCAGAAGCAATCAATGACTTCCAGTTAGACCTGTTCGACAAAGGTGAATACCACAAAGCAGTAGAGCAGGAAAACCTGGCAAAAAATATCGTAGAAGTTCTGTATCCAAATGATAACCACTATGCAGGAAAAGAACTTCGTCTGAAACAGCAGTATTTCTTCATTTCTGCAAGTATTCAGGCTGCAATTGAAAAATTTAAGAAATCCCATAGTGACCTTCATGACCTGCCGAAGAAAGTAACCTTCCAGTTAAATGATACACATCCAACTATGACTGTTGCGGAACTTATGAGAATTCTCATTGACGAAGAAGGCATGGAATGGGATGAAGCATGGGATATCACAACACATACCTGTGCATATACAAACCATACCATTATGGCAGAAGCTCTGGAAAAATGGCCAATCGAGCTGTTCTCCAAACTGCTTCCTCGTGTATATCAGATTATTGAAGAAATCAACAGAAGATTCCTGTTGGAAATCCAGCAGAAATATCCTGGAAATCAGGAAAAAATCAGAAAAATGGCAATCATTTATGATGGACAGGTGAAAATGGCTCACCTTGCAATCGCAGGAGGATATTCTGTAAACGGCGTTGCACAGCTTCACACAGAAATTCTGAAGAAACAGGAATTAAAAGATTTCTATGAAATGTATCCTGAAAAATTCAACAATAAGACAAACGGTATTACCCAGAGACGTTTCCTGCTTCACGGAAACCCACTTCTGGCAGACTGGATTACAGAACATATCGGTGATGGCTGGATCACCAACCTTCCAGAACTTGCAAAACTGAAAGTTTATGCAGATGACAAGAAGGCACAGCAGGAATTCATGAACATCAAATACCGCAACAAAGTACGTCTTGCTAAGTACATTCTGGAGCATAACGGAATCGAAGTAAATCCGAACTCCATCTTTGACGTACAGGTTAAGAGACTTCATGAGTACAAACGCCAGCTTATGAACATCCTTCACGTTATGTACCTGTACAATAAGATTAAAGACCATCCGGAAATGCCGTTTTATCCAAGAACCTTTATCTTCGGTGCAAAGGCAGCAGCAGGCTACAGACGTGCAAAACAGACCATTAAGCTGATTAATGCAGTAGCAGATGTAATCAACAACGACGCTTCCATTGATGGAAAGATTAAAGTTGTATTTATCGAAAACTACCGTGTATCCAATGCAGAAATGATTTTTGCAGCAGCAGATGTTTCTGAGCAGATTTCTACAGCAAGTAAAGAAGCTTCAGGAACAGGTAACATGAAATTCATGTTAAATGGTGCTCCAACAATCGGTACTATGGACGGTGCTAACGTGGAAATCGTAGAAGAAGTAGGTGCTGAAAATGCATTTATCTTCGGTCTTTCTTCTGACGAAGTTATCAACTATGAAAACCATGGCGGATATGACCCAATGCAGTATTTCAACAACGATCCTGACATCAGAAATGTATTGATGCAGTTAATCAACGGAACTTACTCCCATGGAGATTTCAATATGTTCCGTGAAATCTATGATTCTCTGTTGAATACAAAATGCAGTGACAGAGCAGATACTTACTTTATCCTGGCTGACTTCAAGTCTTATGCAGCAGCACAGGAAAAAGTAGAAGAAGCTTACAGAGACGAAGAAAGATGGGCTAAGATGGCACTTCTGAACACTGCTTGCTCCGGTAAGTTTACTTCTGACAGAACCATCCAGCAGTATGTAGATGAAATCTGGCATCTGGACAAGGTTGTTATTGGAAAATAAGAACTGAATAAAAGGTAAAATGACAGAGCTGTCGCACTGAGTAGTTTTTCAGTGCGGCGGCTCTGTTTGTGTTGGAGGATGGAATTATGCGGTAGGCACAGCCTGAAATATCTGCTACAATAGAAATGTAACAGCAAAACATAGGGATATGGGGGTCATGAATATGGGAAGCTACTTAAATCCAGGAAGTTCTATTTTTAAAATGGAATTAAATTCACAAATTTATATAGATAAAAGCAGATTGATTGAAGCTACGAACAAAAGTATGAATACCATGCAGAGATTTGTCTGTGTCAGCCGCCCCAGACGTTTTGGAAAATCTATGGCAGCAGATATGCTTGCATCCTATTATGGAAGAAAAGAGAATACAGAAGAATTATTTGGACAGTTAGAAATTGGCAAATGCAGTACGTATAAAAAACACCTCAATCAGTATGATGTGATAAAAGTCAATATGCAGGAATTTTTGAGTCAGACCCATAGTGTGACAAAGATGCTCCAGATGTTAAAGACATATTTGCTCTTTGAGCTTCTGGAAGATTTTCATGACATGCGTTTTAGAAACGAAAAAGATCTGGTACAGGTTATGAAAGATATCTACGCCAGGACAGAGCGGCCTTTTGTGATTCTCATTGACGAGTGGGATTGTCTGTTCCGGGAGTATCAGAAAGATCAGGATGCACAGAAACAATACCTGGACTTTTTAAGAGTATGGTTAAAAGATAAAGAATACGTAGCATTGGCCTACATGACTGGTATTTTGCCTGTAAAAAAATATGGAACCCATTCTGCTTTAAATATGTTTACAGAGTATTCCATGACAGATCCAGGAAATCTGGCAGAATACTTTGGGTTTACAGAAGATGAGGTAGAAAAACTATGTGAAGAATACGGGATGGATTTTCAGGAAGCAAAGGCGTGGTATGATGGATATGGCTTAGTAAGTTATGAGAAAAACGGTGATACTCATTATTCTATGTATAGCCCAAAATCGGTAGTAGAAGCTATGCTCAGACATAAATTTGGAACCTACTGGAATCAGACAGAGACCTATGAAGCATTAAAACGATATATCCAGATGGATATGGATGGGTTGAAGAGTGATGTAGTACAGATGCTGGCAGGAAAAAGTATTCATATCAATACAGGAACGTTCAGCAATGATATGACTACTTTTGCAAACAAAGACGATATCCTGACTCTTCTGGTACATCTGGGATATTTGACTTATGATAGTTTGGAAGAAAGCGTTAGAATCCCCAATAAAGAGGTTTCACAGGAATATGTGAATGCTATCAGTACCATGAATTGGCATGAGGTGATAGATTCTGTAGAAGCTTCAAGAAAACTTCTAGAGGCACTGTGGAATTTAGATGGTGAGGCAGTGGCCAGGGGGATTGATAAAGCACACAGAGAAATTTCAATCCTTCAGTATAACGATGAAAACTCTTTAAGCTGTACTATTAGTCTGGCATTTTATTTTGCAAGAGAGTACTATACCATTGTCCGTGAATTACCGGCAGGGAAAGGATTTGCAGATTTATGCTTTATTCCAAGAATGCTACATTCAGATAAACCTGCCGTAGTGATTGAATTAAAGTGGGATAAAAATGCAAAAGGTGCTATTAGTCAAATTAAAGAAAAACAGTATATAGAAGCGCTAAAAGATTACAGTGGGAATCTTTTGCTGGCAGGAATTAATTACGATAAAAAAACAAAAAAGCATACGTGTGTGATTGAGAAGATGAGAAAAGAGTATTCCAAGAATCCTTCGTGAATGTATAGAATATGGGTTGCCGGAACCACAGTTAATAGATTTCGATGGTGATTTTAGGGTGAATATGTATCGGAAACAGGAGAAAGCAAGTTCTGCAGAAACTACCCAAACTATGGAAAACCCTACCCAAAGTTCTGCAGAAACTACCCAAACTATAGAAAATCCTACCCAAAGTTTGACTGAAACTACCCAAACCATAGATTTTCAATTCACAGAGAAGGATAAAGAGGTATTAAAAGTAATTCAACAAAACCCGGAATTGACACAAAGAGAAATGGCTTTGGAACTTGGATGGTCTGTGGATAGAGTGAAATATTATTTAAATAAAATGAAAAAATTACAGGTGATTAAGCGAGTGGGAAGTAGCCATAAGGGGCATTGGGAGATACTGAGATAGGATTTGCTATATGAGGGAATGGAGAACTAGGGTAAATACACTGAAAATTCATATTCAATCCGTAAGAACGGGGTAAATATATCACCTAAGTGTATTTAGCACCCCGTTATGGGGCAAAGAAACATAAATTTGAGCGTATTTGCCCCGGATTTTTGCATTTTTCAAGAATTCTGGGGTGTTTTTAAATGGTGAATGCTATTTTTGTCCCCAGCCGGGGCAAAAAACAAAGTTTCTGTACCACATTGCCCTTTAAGCCAAGAGCAGCAAAAAGCAGCAACTCTCCACGCCGCATTTCCTTTAATTTTTGAAATCTCCCTCTTGACAAATCCCCCCAAAATAAATAAAATATCAATCAGTTAGAAGATGCTAACCGCGTGCATATGAGTCAACTAGACGAATCAAGCTCACAAGAACTTAAGAGTTCTATTTTTTTACCACATGAATTAGAGAAAGCTAACTAAAGAATGGATTAACTAACTAATCAATAATTAAAAGAGTAACTACAAATTGGAGGATAAAACATTGATGATTCATAAAAGACTAATCTCTACAGTGAGCCACACCAGGAAATATATTGCTGCCAATGTGGCGGTTCAGTGGGTTTCCTTATGGGCCAATATTATACTGTTGCAAATGGTTACATGGTTCTTGGGGGAATTATTTTATGGCAGGGCAGAGAAGAGAACTTTTCTTATTGTAGCTTTGCATGCCATTGGGGCAATTTTTGTGCGTATGGTCTGTTTCGTGCTATCCAGCCGTATGAGCTTTCTTTCCTCAAAATCAGTGAAACAGGTTTTGCGTGAGAAAATTTATGGAAAACTTTTAAGGCTTGGCGTCTCTTACAAGGAGAATGTCCGCTCCTCAGAGGTTGTCCAGGTAGCGGTAGAAGGTGTTGACCAGTTGGAAACTTATTTTGGGTCATACCTGCCCCAGTTTTTCTATGCAGTCCTGGCTCCGGTGACGCTGTTTTTGGTATTGCTTCCTGTAAGCTGGGTTTCTGCAGTGGTACTTTTGTGCTGCGTGCCGCTGATTCCCATTTCCATTGCAGCGGTTCAGACCTGGGCGAAGAAGCTGCTGTCAAAATATTGGGGGCAGTACACTGCTTTGGGAGATACCTTTCTGGAAAACCTTCAGGGGCTGACTACCTTGAAGATTTATCAGGCAGATGAACGCAGACAGGAAGAGATGAACCGGGAGGCAGAAAATTTCCGTAAAATCACCATGAAGGTTCTGACCATGCAGTTAAATTCCATTACCATTATGGACTTGGTGGCGTATGGAGGGGCTGCTCTTGGAGGGATTTTGGCAGTGAGACAGTTTTTGAACGGGGAAATTCTTCTAAGTGAGTGCTTATTTATTATTTTGCTGGCAGCAGACTTTTTCCTGCCTATGCGTTTACTTGGAAGCTTCTTCCACATTGCCATGAACGGAATGGCTGCCAGTGATAAGATTTTTAAATTGCTGGATTTGCCGGAGCCGGTGAAGGGGACAAAAGAAATCTCCCAAGAGAGTGGTTTGTGCTGCAGGGATTTGACTTTTGCATATGAAAAGGAGCGTCCTATTTTGAAACAAGTCAGTCTTTCGGCCAAGAAAGGGGATTTTGTCGCCATTGTAGGAGAGAGCGGCTGCGGCAAATCCACACTGGCATCTATCTTTACGGGAAAAAATCGGAATTATCAGGGTGAGGTTCTGTTTGGAGGGGCGCAGGGTGTTCCGCTTGCTGAAATTTCAGAGGAAAGCCTGTTAGAGCAGATTACTTATGTGGGACATGCAGGATATCTTTTTAGAGGAACAGTGAGAGAGAATTTGCTTCTGGCGAAACCGGATGGAACAGATGAAGAATTCTGGCAGGTACTGGAACAGATGAAACTGGCTGATTTCCTGAGAAGTGAGCAGGGACTGGATACCATGCTTGCAGAAAAGGGGTCGAACTTTTCCGGCGGACAGTGTCAGCGTCTGGTTATGGCAAGGGCGCTTTTGCATGACAGTGCTGTGTATATTTTTGATGAAGCAACCTCCAATATTGATGCAGAGAGTGAAAATGATATTATGGAGCAGATTTATCAGATGAAAGGAAAGAAAACCGTATTGCTGATTTCCCACCGATTAGCCAATGTGACAGCCGCGGATAAAATTTATGTGCTGGAACAGGGAAAAATAGCAGAGCAGGGAAATCATGAAACCCTCATTACTCAAAATGGAAGCTATGCAAAATTATGGAACACCCAGCAGAAGCTGGAGGATTACAGAAAGGAGAAGGCATCATGAAAAAACGAAATCACTGGAAGCTGATGCTACAGTTGTCAGGATTAGTAAAACCTTTAAGCGGATATATGGTTCTGGCTGTGCTTATGGGACTGGCAGGACATTTATGTGCGACTTTTATTACAGTGTTTGCAGGCTTTGCCCTGCTGGCGGGTCTGGGTGAGCCTGTTCCTGTGAGTATTACTCTGCTTTTTATATGCATGGGAGGGTTTGCCCTCATGCGCGGAATTCTGCGGTATGGGGAACAGGCCTGCAACCATTTTATTGCCTTTAAACTCCTGGCGCTTATAAGGGATAAAGTCTTTTTGGCTTTGCGCCGCCTGTGTCCTGCCAAGCTGGAAGGAAAAGAGAAGGGCAGCCTGATTTCTGTTATTACATCAGACATTGAGCTTTTGGAGGTGTTTTATGCTCATACGATTTCCCCGGCTTTGATAGCCCTGTTGTTTTGTACAGGAATCAGCCTGTTTCTTGGCAGTTATCATCCTGTTTTGGGGATTTTGGCAATGGTTTTCTTTCTGATTGTAGGAATTGTTATTCCTATGGCAGTGTCTGGGCTTAACGGACAGGCAGGAATGCGTTTTCGGACTATGAGTGGCAGCCTCAGCAGCTTTGTCCTGGACAGTCTGAGAGGGCTGCCGGAAATTCTTCAGTATCATGCAGGAGATAAAAGGATGAAGGAAATGAGGGAGCAAACAGAAGCCCTCTGTATAGAAGAAGTCAGGATGAAAAAGCTTTCCGGGTGGAATACAGCGGTGACGAATACGGTTATCTGGGTGGCAGACCTGGCAATGCTTTTTGTTTCTGCCTGGCTGTTTTGGAATGGAATGGTAGAGTTTGAAGGCGTGGTGATTTCCACGTTGACCTTAATGAGCAGCTTTGGACCTGTAGTTGCCCTGGCGGCTCTTGGCAGTACCTTGCAAAATACTTTTGCAGCGGGCAACAGGGTGCTGGATATTTTGGAAGAACTTCCTGTGACAGAAGAAATCAAGGGAAGGGAGACCATAGAATTTTCTGGCGCAGGGGCAGAAAAAGTAAGTTTTTCTTATGGGCAGGAAGAGATTTTGCATAAGGTTTCTCTGGACATTCCAAGAGGCGCGGTTGTTGGGATTCAGGGAAAAAGCGGAAGTGGAAAGTCTACACTATTGAAGCTGTTTATGCGGTTTTGGGAGACCGGGAGAGGTGAAGTGAAGATTTCCGGCTGCTCTGTGGATAAGATAAACACTGCAAATCTGCGGAATATGGAGAGTTTTATGACTCAGGAAACTCATCTGTTTCACGACAGCATTGCGGATAATCTGAGGATAGCCAAACCAGATGCCTCCCAGGAGGAGCTGGAACAAGCCTGCAAAAAGGCTTCTGTACACGATTTTATTATGAGTCTGCCAAAGGGATATGATACTTTGGTGGGAGAGCTTGGAGATACCTTGTCAGGAGGAGAGAAACAGAGACTGGGACTGGCCAGAGCCTTTCTTCATGACGCGCCGTTTATGCTGCTGGATGAACCAACCTCCAATCTGGATAGTTTAAATGAGGCAGTGATTTTGAAATCCCTTTATGAAGAACGCAAAGGAAAAACCGTGGTGCTGGTATCTCACAGAAAATCTACCATGGGAATTGCAGACAGAGTATATTCTGTAGAACACGGGAGGATGAGTTAATGAATGTGAAAAAAATCAGTTATATGGCAATAGGCAGTATTTCTCTTGCGCTTGGCGCTTTGGGGGCAGTTCTGCCTTTGCTGCCGGCAGTGCCTTTCCTCCTTCTGGCTGCCATATGTTTTGCCAGAAGTTCTGAGAAACTTCACAACTGGTTCCTTGGAACCAGCCTTTACAGGAAAAATCTGGAAAGCTACGTGGCAGGAAGGGGCATGACCAGACAGACCAAAATCAGAATCATGGTCACTGTAACCTTGATTATGGCGGTCAGTTTTGCTTTCATGCATCAAGTGCTTATTGGACGCATGGTTCTTATTGGCGTCTGGGTGTTTCATGTTCTCTACTTCCTCTTTGGAGTGAAAACCATTCCCGCAAAGGAGTAAGATTATTTCAGGGTGTCACTGTTATTTAAGACCAAAGTGCTGTATAAAAACAAAACATCACAGTCGGTAAAGTCCATGTATTGTTCCAGATAATCCGGGTGAATATACCGGATATCAACCAGGGTGATTTTTGAATAGCCTTCTAAAAGCAAAGGGGCAATGCTGGACCCAAAGGAATCCCGGAATAAAACCAGTTCTTTTGAACTGGAAGCCATAGGATTTTCTACCGTAAGCAGAGAAACAGACCCGGATAAAAATATCTCATAAGGGTCTTTTCCCTCAGCGCGGGAGAGGTCATAGACAGACTGAGTTTTGCCGGTTTCATAGTTGCAGACAACCGCCTGCTCTATGGCGTCATTGGTAAGATAGTACAGGGGCTCAGGGGAAAGGCTCAGGGCAGACTGGCCAGCATAAACGCCCAGGAAATCAGAAGCAGCAGTTTTTTGCTGATAGTCCTGTTTTAGGCTGGTTCCCATACATTCTGCCAGATAAGCAGCTACGTCAGTAATGCGTTCCTGTCTCCAGTGAGTGTCCGTCTTATAATAATCTTCCTGCTCCAGCAAATGGGTAATGGAGATATTTTGGGCAAAATCCATTTTTTCTGCCATAGCCTTCTCAAAAGCAGGATAATCCATAGACAGATGACCGCTTTTAGGAGCAAGGAAGCAGTTTTTGTCAGGAATCACACAAAGATAAACCGTATTTTCCTCTGATAAATATTTGTCATAAATATAACGGAAACGCTGGGAAGCCCGATCAAGAGATTTCTCATCTACCGGATATTCCATGGCACAAGCATAACCCTCTGTCTCATAAATACCATGATTATCCTTCCGTTTGAAACCTTCTGTGGCAGAGAAAGCTTTTAGCTTCCGAAAGGATTCCCGGAAAGGAAATTGGTCCTGGGCATAGGAATCAAAGCCTGTCATAAAGCGCCCGTTTAGTACCGAATCCAGGGAAAGTTCCGGCATTTTCGCCAGCTTGCGCCGCTCACTGTAAGAGTAATCTTCCTTTGGAAAGAGGATGCAGAGGAAGAAGCCAAGTCCCAGAAAGCAGGCAAACAGCACACACATGATTTTATTTTTCTTACGCATGTCTATAAAATTCCTCCATTTAAAAAAGAAAATATTAAAAACGAAAATACAGAAACGGGTTAAAGGAGCCATCTACCAGAAAGGCAGTCATAACAAGAAGCAGTAACAGTAGCCCACAAGGCTCTGCAATAGCCAGGACAATGGAGAATCCCTTGTTTTTGGCCAGGGGCATTTCCAGTACAGTCCACAGATATTTGCATACCGGGGTGGCGCCAATGACAGCAATCAGGAGAAGGAATCCAAAGCTTTTCAGATAATAGATTGCCTCAGGGGACGCCAGAGGGATTCCTCTTATACCGAACATCCCGCCTATATGGGAACAGGCCTGTGGCAGATTCTCTGCATGGAATAAAACAAAGCTGATAGCAACAAAAAACAGCACATAAACATGAGAGATAAATTTATGCCTGGCAAGATGAGGAAGAAGCCACAGCTTTTCACATACAAGCAGCAGGGCGAAGAAAAGTCCCCAGAGGACAAAATTCCAGGCAGCTCCATGCCAGAAGCCGGTGAGCATCCATACAGTGAAAATGTTGAAAAACCAGCGGGCTTTGCCAACCCGGTTTCCACCCATGGGAATATATACATAATCCCGAAACCAGGTTCCCAGGGAAATATGCCATCTGCGCCAAAATTCTGTGATACTGGCAGAAATATAAGGATAATTAAAATTTTCTGCAAAATGGAAGCCAAAAATTTTCCCAAGACCAATAGCCATATCACTGTAACCGGAAAAGTCAAAATAAATATGCAGGCTGAAAGCTATGGCATATATCCAGTGAAAGAGAACCGATTTTTCTGTGGAAACCAGAAAGGCATTACACAGTTCCCCAAGCTGATTGGCAATAAGAATTTTCTTTCCAAGCCCAAGGAGAAAGCGGCGGATACCAAGGGCAGCCAAATCTACAGAGTGCGTGCGCCTTTGAAGCTGCGCGGCAATCTGAGAATAACGTACAATAGGCCCGGCAATTAGCTGGGGAAACATGGCAATATAGGTTGCCAGATGGAGAGGATTTCTCTGGGCAGGTTCCCCGCGGTACACGTCTACGGTATAACTAATCATCTGGAAAGTATAAAAACTGATGCCAATAGGTAAGGCAATATTTAGAAGTCCCAGTTCAAGTCCGGTGACAGCATTGATATTTTCCAGGAAAAAATCAGCATATTTGAAATAAAGAAGAAATCCAAGACTGACTGCTACAGAACAAAAGCAAATCCATCTGGCGGCAGGCTTTTGCCGGTATCGTTCCAGCAAAAGCCCAAATCCATAACCAGCTCCAATAGAAACTATCATAAGAAAAAGATATTTCGGCTCGCCCCATCCATAAAAAATAAGACTAAAAGCCAGCAGTACCGTGTTCTTAAATTTTGCAGGAGCCAAAAAGTAAAAAATCAGCGCCAGAGGCAGAAAATAATATAAAAAAGGAATACTGGAAAAAAGCATCCGTTACCTCCCGCCAGGACTAAGGCTCTACAACAGAAGTTTCCAGAAGCACCTTGGAATCTTCCAGGGAAGAGGCAGCATTTTTCTTAAACGTTTCTATTAAATCATCTGCCCCAAAAGCAGTAAGGACATATTCGCTGTCTGCCTTGAGAACTACCAGAGTGTCTGGCATTCCGCAAATCCATTGCCTGGATAAAACATGCTCTTTCACTGCTTCGGCAAAATCTTCCATATTTGTACCCTCTGTTACATGATAAGCAGCTCCGGTGAAGGTATTGGCATTCATCATATGCACCAGAGAAGCCGCGTCATCAATATTTGCAGCCTCTTCCTTTGGAAGCCCAAGAGAAGTATCTAATTCCTCTGTTTTTGAAACATCAAAGGCAGCAGGGCCTTCCATGGACAAATGCTCAGAATCACCGCCGCCCATAGGGAACTTGTCATCTTCTGCATACGCATCCACAACAGTATTTAACACATCCAGAGCGCTTTCATAACTGGAGGCAGTTCCCTGTTCTTTATCTGGTTCCTTATTGTTGCCACATCCCGTAAGGGAAAATGCCATAACAGCACTAAGAAGAAAAACCATACATTTTTTCATATTTCATATACCTGTTCCTTTCGTATGATAGAGTCATTGTACCATAGGAAAATTTATAAAAAAAGGCATTGACAATTTTCTTTTTTTCCGTTATATTAAAAGCATAACAATTAAACAAATGCTTAATCGTTGAATAAAAGATGAAAGGGGTACTAAATTTATGAAGAAGACCTATAAAATTGAAGTGGACTGTGCGAACTGTGCAAATTTAATGGAGAGTGAAGCAAAAAAAACAGACGGCGTTGCAAATGCTGTTGTAAATTTTATGACACAGAAAATGATTGTAGAATTTGAAGAAGGAAAAGACCCAAAAGCAGTGATGAAGAACGTGCTGAAAGCCTGCAAAAAGGTAGAGCCAGACTGCGAAATTGAGTTATAAAAAGAAAATGGGCTGCCCCAGGAGAAACTTCTTCATGTGGCAGCCTCCAAATTTATGGGAGGAGACAGGAATTATGAATAAAAAGCAGAAAAAAATGCTCATTCGGATTATCCTTGCAGCGGTTATGGTAATTGTATTTAATTTCATTCCATTAGAAGGCTTGCCAAGGCTGATCCTTTACCTGGCGGCATATCTGGTTATTGGTTATGATATTCTGAGAAAGGCATGGAAGGGAATTTTAAACAGGCGGATGTTTGACGAAAACTTCCTTATGGCCATTGCTACTGTAGGCGCTTTTGCACTGGCGATTTACAGCAGAAGCGGAGATTATAATGAAGCCATTGCAGTTATGCTTTTTTACCAGATAGGCGAATTGTTTCAGAGTTATGCAGTGGGAAAAAGCCGCAGAAATATCAGCGCCCTTATGGATATCCGCCCGGATTATGCCAATATTGAAAGGGATGGAAAACTGGAACAGGTTGACCCGGACGAAGTAGAAATTGACAGTGTGATTGTGGTGCAGCCGGGAGAAAAAGTTCCTCTGGATGGCATTGTTTTGGAAGGAAATTCCACTTTAAATACCAGCGCACTTACAGGAGAAAGTCTCCCAAGAGATGTAAAACAGGGGGACGAAATTATCAGTGGATGTATTAACATGACAGGCGTGCTGAAAATACGCACCACAAAGGAATTTGGTGAGTCTACGGTATCTAAGATTCTGGAGCTTGTGGAAAATTCCAGCTCCAGAAAGTCCAAATCAGAGGATTTTATTTCAAAGTTTGCCAGAATTTATACACCGGCAGTGTGCTATGGCGCTCTTGCCCTTGCATTGTTGCCTCCTCTGGTGCAGATGCTGTTTTTGGGCGGTACAGCCCAGTGGGGAACCTGGATTTACAGAGCGCTTACCTTCCTGGTAATCAGTTGTCCCTGCGCTTTGGTTATTAGTATTCCCCTCAGCTTTTTTGCGGGAATCGGCGGCGCAAGCAAGGAAGGGGTTCTGATTAAAGGTTCTAATTATATGGAAACCCTGTCTAAGACAAAATACGTGGTTTTTGATAAGACAGGAACTCTGACAAAGGGCGTTTTTGAAGTAACAGCTATTCATCACAATGAAATGGATGAGAAAAAACTGCTGGAATATGCGGCTCTGGCAGAATGTGCTTCCTCTCATCCTATCAGCAAAAGTCTCCAGAAGGCTTACGGACAGGAAATTGAGAGAAACAGAGTCCATGATATTCAGGAAATCAGCGGCCATGGAGTGGTAGCAAAGGTAGACGGACATGAAGTGGCAGCAGGAAACAGCAAATTAATGAAGAAACTGGGTGTGGAATATAAAGACTGCCACAAGGTGGGAACCATTATTCACATTGCAATAGACGGAAAATATGAAGGCCATATAGTGATTTCTGATGTGTTAAAGCCACATGCAGAGGAAGTGGTTTCCAGGCTGAAAAAAGCAGGAGTGAAGAAAACGGTTATGCTTACAGGGGATGCCAGAGCAGTGGCAGAACAGGCATCCAAAGCTCTTGGCATTGACGAAGTGTACAGCGAATTGCTTCCGGGAGATAAAGTGGAAAAAGTGGAAGCCTTGCTGAAACAGAAGACAGAAAAGGAAAAACTGGCCTTTGTGGGTGATGGAATCAATGATGCCCCGGTACTTACCAGAGCAGATATTGGAATTGCCATGGGAGCCCTTGGATCAGATGCTGCCATTGAGGCAGCGGATGTAGTGCTTATGGATGATGATCCCCTGAAAATTTCCAAAGCCATTAAGATTTCCAGGAAATGCCTTAACATTGTATACCAGAATATTGCCTTTGCTCTGGTGATTAAGTTTGGCTGTCTGGCTCTTGGGGCTGTGGGAATTGCCAATATGTGGTTTGCTATTTTTGCAGATGTGGGAGTTATGATTCTGGCAGTGTTAAATGCAATTCGGGCGCTTCGGGTTCACAATTTATAAAAAAATACTACAGAAATCTACCAAAAAGTGCTATAATAGAGCAGAAAAAAGGAAAAGTACAGGAACTGTCGCAAAATGTGGTGAGAAAAATCACCATGTTATGCGGCAACTCCTTTGTTCTTGAGTTAGACAAGACTAATACAAAAGACAGGAGAAAGACAGTATGAATCTTAGTAAATTACCTATTGGGAGTACAGCCACCATACAGTCTGTAGGTGGTTCCGGCGCTCTCAGACAACATTTTCTGGATATGGGGCTCATACAGGGCACAGAGGTTACAGTTGTAAAATATGCGCCCATGGGAGATCCCATTGAACTTCGGATTCATGGATATGAGCTGAGCATCCGGCTGGCAGATGCAGAAAACATCCAGGTGGGAGAGGCTCATGAGCCGAAAACAGTAGAAAATAAGGCTGCAAAAAAAGAAAAACATCATCCGGGATACGGAGAAGGCGGAAAGTTCCACAATCGAAAAAGCGAAAATCCACTTCCAGACAGTGAAACTCTTACCTTCGCCCTGGTGGGAAATCAGAATTGCGGAAAAACAACATTATTTAATCAGTTAACAGGCTCCAAACAGCATGTAGGCAATTTTCCCGGCGTTACCGTAGACAGAAAAGACGGTGTGATAAAAGGTTATGAAAATACATTAATTACAGATTTGCCTGGTATTTATTCTATGTCTCCCTATACCAGTGAAGAAATTGTCACCAGGGAATTTGTAATTCGGGAAAAGCCAAAGGGCATTATTAACATTGTAGATGCCACGAATATTGAACGAAATCTCTATTTGACTATGCAGCTTCTGGAGCTGGGATTCCCAATGGTTGTGGCTCTGAATATGATGGATGAGCTTTGGGAAAATGGCGGTTCTGTGCTGGTAAATGAAATGGAGGAAGCTCTTGGTGTACCGGTTATCCCTATTTCTGCCGCAAAAGGTGAGGGTATTGAGGAATTAATACGCCATGCCATTCATGTGGCAAAATATCAGGAACGTCCGGAAGAAACAGATTTTTGTAACCGCAAAGAAGGGATTCACAGGGGAATTCATGCAGTCATGCATCTCATTGAGGATCATGCAGAAAGAACAGAAATTCCCATTCGCTTCGCTGCCAGCAAGGTTATGGAAGGAGATACCAAGATTCTGGAACAACTAGAGCTGACAGAAAAAGAACAGGGTATTCTGGAAGATATTGCAATTCAGACTCAGGAAGAGACTGGCATGGACCGTGCGGCAGCAGTGGCGCAGATGCGCTTTGATTACATAGAAGAAGTATGTAAAGGTACGGTTATTAAGCCAAAAGAAAGCAAAGAACGGGTACGCAGCAGAAAAATAGACCATTTCCTTACAGGAAAATATACAGGAATTCCGGCCTTTATCGGAATCATGGGGATTGTATTCTGGCTGACCTTTAATGTAATTGGCGCTTTTCTTCAGGGGCTTTTGGAATCGGGAATTTCGGCTTTAACAGATGTGGTAGATCATGCTATGGAAGCGGCTCAGGTAAACAGCGTGGTGCATTCTCTGGTGATTGACGGTATTTTTAATGGCGTTGGAGGAGTACTCAGTTTCCTTCCTATAATTGTAACCTTATTTTTCTTCTTATCCATGTTGGAAGATAGCGGCTATATGGCGCGGGTTGCCTTTATTATGGATAAACTTCTCAGAAAACTGGGGCTGTCAGGACGAAGTATTGTACCTATGCTCATTGGATTCGGCTGTACAGTACCAGGAGTTATGGCAAGCCGGACTCTGCCCTCTGAAAGAGACAGGAAGATGACCATTCTTTTGACACCTTTTATGAGTTGTACAGCAAAACTTCCTATTTACGCTTTCTTTACCGCAGCCTTTTTCCCAAAACACGGGGCGCTGGTGATGATAGGGCTGTATGTGTTTGGCATTGTTATGGGAATTGTGATGGCATTGATTTTCAAGAAAACCGCTTTTAAGGGAGAGGCAGTGCCTTTTGTGATGGAACTTCCAAACTACCGTATGCCAGGAGCGAAAAATGTATTGCATCTTCTGTGGGATAAGGCAAAAGATTTCCTTCAGAGAGCTTTTACAGTTATATTCCTGGCAACGATTCTGATTTGGTTCCTGCAGAACTTTGACACCGGATTAAATATGGTGGCAGATTCCCAGGACAGTATTCTGGCTCTGGCAGCAGGTGCGTTAGCTCCTGTTTTCGTTCCGGTAGGATTTGGAGACTGGAGAATTGTCACAGCATTGATTTCTGGTTTTATGGCAAAAGAAAGTGTGGTATCTTCTCTCACTGTATTGTTTGGCAGCACAGCAGCATTACAGGGTAGCCTCAGTACCGTAGGAGCAGGAGCGCTCCTGGTATTTTGTCTCCTGTATACACCATGCGTGGCAGCCATTGCCTCAGTAAAGAGAGAACTGGGAGGCAAATGGGCTATAGCAATGGTAGTTGGTCAGTGTGTGCTTGCCTGGCTTGCCGCTTTTGCTGTATATCAGATTGGTATGTTTTTCTGAAAACAGGAAATTTCCATCATTTCCTCAATCATGCGATGAAGGGTTTGGGCTTTTCTGTTTTTACTGGCGCGGTAATAGGTTTCCTTGCCATCACGATGGGATTCGATTAACCCACTGGCACGGAGCAGACGCAGATGGTGAGCAACAGCCGGGCTGCTCATTTCCATCATGGCGGCAATATTAATCACGCACTCTTCACAGTGACAGAGAATCCAGAAAATACGGATTCGTGTAGTGTCGCTAAGCTGTTTAAAAACATCCGCAATAATTTGAAAGTTTTCTGTGGATGGCATATTTTCCATAAGCTGATCCTTGGACTGGCCATGTTGATGCGGCAGAGTAAAATGTTCCATACGAATTCCTCCTTTCCGATTAGTGTATCATAAGAGCAGGGGTTTGAAAATATTTCTGCAAGAATTTCTGTATTTTGGACAAACTAAGAAAAAGGAAACAGTTGGAGGCTGGTATGGAAGAGGCAAGGTTAGAAAATGTGCGGGTGAAGATTTTAAGCAGGGAAGAGTTTGCGGCTTTAAAGGGGGAATATCCCTATAAGCGTCAGTTTATAAATAGTCTGGAATATATACCTTACTGTAAGGTGGAGGTTTATTCGCAATGCCTCCTGGGGACGGTATGTATTCCAGATAAAAAGAATCTGGAGAAGCCACCGGAAACTTTCGGTTATTATATCCAAAAAGGAAAAATTTGTTTTATTGGAGATAGCAGCATCCTGGAAGAGTTCCTGAAAAAAGCAGGAGAAGTGGATTTTTCTATGGGAAGCGGAGAAAGAACCGAATATCAGGAGACAGAAATTTTACTGGCTCTGTTTAGCCGGTTGATTGACAGGGAAGTATCTTATTTGCAGAAATTTGAAGAAAAGAGCATGGAACTGGAAAATATGCTTTTGGAAGACGCCAAAAGAGAGATGCCTGGAATCTTTATGCGGCTGCGAAAAAATATAATGAAGCTTCATGGCTTTTATGCACAGCTTACGGATGTTGGGGAAACCATGCAGAGAAGGGGATGTGAGCTAATATCCAGGGAGCAGGCAGAAGACTGGAATATTTTTACCAGTCGGGTTTCCAGACTACATGGATATACGGAAAATATCCGTGAGAGTCTCCTACAGCTTCATGAATTATACCAGGCGCAGATAGATATCCGGCAAAATGAAATCATGGCAGTGCTTACAGTAGTCACCACAATTTTCCTCCCTCTTTCTCTTCTGACAGGATGGTATGGTATGAATTTTACCAATATGCCGCTGCTAAGCTGGAAATATGGATATGTGACAGTGATTTTGCTGGCAGCGGTGATATTGGGGTTGGAGCTGAGATATTTCTGGAGAAAAGGGTATTTGAAGCGAAAAAACAGATTTGGGAATGACCACTAAAGATAAGAAATTTTAGAGGTGAAATTCCGCAAAAAGTTTTTTCTGGTACAGATTGTCAGAAACAGATTTGACGATATCATCAAATCTGTTCAGGCTTATTAATTTTTGATTTAGCTGGTTGACACGTGTTTCTCCGAATTCTTCCCCTGCTTCCTTAGCAATTCGCTCTCTTTCCTCTAGTTCATCTTTCATTAATTCTCTCAATGCTTCACACATAGTTTCCATCTCCTTAAACAGATTGAAATTGCTTTTCATAATAGTATCCATTACAGATTGGTAAAGTTTATCTGTTTTGTGTTTTCTATATTCTTTTAACAATTCTTGTGCATCTTCTGTATTTTGTATATGGTCTGTGAGATTCCTCAGCCAGATTTTGCTTTATTTAGAAGCCCCTTCCCCATTAAAATATTCTTTCACTAATTTCACAACTGTACCGGAAAGCAGGAATACTGCAATCAGATTCGGGATGGACATAAGCCCGTTAAAGGTCTCCGCAATGCTCCATAAAAGTCCCAGATCCATAGTAGCGCCCAGGATGGCAACCAGAGAATAAACAACCATAAAAGGTTTGATGATTTTTGAAGAAAACAAAAATTCAATACATCTGGCGCCATACAATCCCCATCCAATAATGGTGGAAAAAGCAAAACAGCACATGGCAACCGCTGTAAAAATAGAAACCCAGTTTCCGTAAGTGGAAGTAAAGCCAAGGATGGTAAGCTCAGCTCCGGCAGCCTGGCCATAGGCAACAGGTATATCACTGCATAAAATAACCAGAGCAGTGAGAGTACAGATAACAATGGTGTCAGTAAATACTTCAAAAATACCGAACAGACCCTGTTTTACCGGTTTTTTTGTATCTGCACATGCATGAGCAATAGAACCAGTTCCAAGTCCAGCTTCATTGGAGAAAATTCCTCTGGAAACACCTTTTTGCATGCTGAGGAAAAAGCTTCCCACTACACCTCCAGTAAAGGCAGCAGGATGAAAGGCACCATAAAAAATGGAATAGAAAACTTCCGGAATTTTCTGGATGTTCAAAAGAACTACACCTACAGCAAGAATAATGTAAAACAGCGCCATAAAAGGAACCAGACGTTCTGTTACATGACCAATTCGTTTAATACCGCCAAGGAGAACCATACCTACCACAGCAGCCAGAAGAATGCCGAGAATCAAGTTGGATATCCCCAGAGAATCTTCAGAAATAATGTGATAATTTAACAGTGCGGAATTAATGGATGCAGTAATGGTATTGACCTGTGTGGCATTTCCTGTACCGAATACAGTAAGAACACCAAAGACAGAAAATAAAACAGCAAGCCATTGCCATTTTTTCCCAAGACCGTTTTTTATGTAATACATAGGGCCGCCTACCAGTTCCCCGTCAGCGTTTCGTTCCCTAAAGTGGACTGCCAGGGTAACTTCTGCAAACTTTGTACACATACCCAGCATGGCAGAAACCCACATCCAGAAAAGTGCGCCCGGACCGCCCACCCGCAGTGCTGTGGCAACACCCACA